>Ga0007873_1000106_pt1 | contig 25318 bp, 25 predicted proteins | sample CryBogCBH26May08_FD_71228 | JGI IMG/M metagenome (GOLD analysis project Ga0007873, IMG submission 71228) | Freshwater microbial communities from Crystal Bog, Wisconsin, USA - CBH26May08 | ecosystem: Environmental > Aquatic > Freshwater > Lake | place: Crystal Bog, Wisconsin, USA | collected...
GCTTGATTTTTTGTTATTACCATAGTTCACTATGATTGCTAACAAAAAATCTGCACAAACACTCGTCTTTATTGTATTGGTAACCTTCATAACGAACGCTAATGCGTAATCTGGGTTAAAAAGTACAAAATAAAAAAATACAGATAATACAACTAATTAGCTAATTAATACATTGTGTAGAACAAAAAACTAAAGTGATTATTAATATTCCTTTTTACTATTAATGTAGTACTATTTTGAGGAACAACCATACGAATGGTGTAGCGAGTAAAAGGGAATCGAAACGATCGAGAAAGCCTCCATGGCCTGGCATTAATTGTCCGCTATCTTTTACGCCTGCCATTCTTTTTAGTTTGCTTTCTATCAGATCGCCAAATGTGCCTGCAATAGCAGCTATGGAGGAAATTCCTAAGACTATATGCCAATCTATATTTAGCCAACTGGATGACACGAAAGAAACTACGGCAATGGCTATTAATGCGCCGCCAACAGTGCCTTCCCAGGTTTTCTTGGGGGAAATCTTGGACAGTGGTGTTTTACCAATAAAAGAGCCTACAATATAGGCCATAGTATCGTTGATCCAGATGGAGGCAATGGTAATGATGGGAAATATAAATGCTAGAGAATTGTGCTGCCAGCTGGGATTGAAACGGATATCAATCATTAATCCCCAGCTTAAGGAGATATAAGTAAGCCCGATTAAGGAATACAATTCAGGTTTTAGTCGTCTTTTCTTTTGAATAATCATCAGTGCATCGTAGAACAAAATGAGCAGTAGAAGGGCAAAGAATACTTTTAATCCCAGGTAATTTAAACGATCATCGCGCCAGCAAACATAATCGTCGGCACGAGATAGCATGAGGGATAGTCCGACAATAATAATGCCCACTTTGTGCAGCATAGACACCTCTTTGTAGTGCACATCAATTATACCTATTAGTTTCTGATATTCTATCCAGCAACCTATATGTATAATTACGAAGAGGAGAATAAATAAGAATGGGAAATTGCGGGTAAGCAATCCGCCAAGCATAATAGCTGCAAAAGCAATAGCCGTAAGCGCCCTTGTTTTAAAAACCTCTACATTGAAAGCCATTTATATACTTGTTAGATTAGTTTAATAATGATTGTTTTACCAGACTTTCTGCCAACTCTTTCATATTGAGGGGTACATACAGCTCGATATATCCAAAAGTAAGGTAGCTGCTATCCTTCTTGTTGAGTATTTGCACAGGAATCTGATTTTCTTCGAGCATTCCCTTCAATATGTTTGCATGTACCAGATCGGTACCCTTGTGAATCAGTGTCCAGTTATTCATTTTCCAGTTTATTTTCTTCTACTATGGCAGGTGCTGTTGTTGCAAAGGGGTTGGAATAATCTTCGTACCCTTTCATGATAATTTCTTTTCCAGGCTCGGTATGTCTTACAGACATTTGCTTGTGAAAATAATAAATCAGCAGTCCCATAGCGAGCAAAGTTACAAATACTTGTGGCAGGCTGAAGCTATCATCTAATTTAGAGGCATCTATTTTTTCGTGAGCGCGGGCAATCATGTATAATCCTGTAACGGAAAACCCATTGAAAGCGGCATGCATGATGACATTGATCCAGAGGTTTCCTGTTTGATAAAATACCCATCCAAGAACAATTCCCAATAGAAAACGGCCTAAGAAATCGGAGAACTCGAAGTGAAAAGCACTGAAGATGAAAGCTGATAATAGGATAGCCGCTACTGGATTTTTGAACCAGCGGGTAAATAAATTCTGTAAGCCTCCACGGAAAAAAAGCTCTTCGAATAGTCCGGGTAATACTGCAATTACAAATAAAGACAGCAGGTATTCGCCAAAGCTGTTCATTCTGCCAATTACAACTACCTCTTTAAAATAGTTTTCTTTTGAATCGATAATTTTTCCTTTTATCCAGTTGTTTAATGGCAGGTGCATGGTTAAATCGCGCATAGCACCAACCAATGGCATGGCAGAAAATATGATGAGTATAGCTAATAGTAATGGTAAAAGAGGTAATTCTTTTTTAAAGCCAACATGATTGAAGGATTTCCAATGACATATTTTAGCATATAGCAGGGTAGGAATAAAAAACATGAACAGTACTGAAATAAACTGAAGTATCCTTAATAGGTTTGCGTTTTCGGGAACTAATAGTTTGGACATTAATTCTTTTTCTGATACTCCAAACTTAATATAGTTGCTTAAAGCAATAGCGGTAATAACCTGTGAGGCAAGAAATCCTGCACATAATAATCCTAATAATATTGCTAATTGTGACCAGTATGAATAACGTTTTGTTGCCAAATGTGCCATGCAGCGTGATTTAGTATTTAATTTGCGGCTTCAAAAATAACAATCTACTTTGATTTCTATCGGCAACATTATATTACCAGACTTTCCGCTTTTACTTGCTCCAATGGAAGATGTAAGCGATCCTCCTTTCAGAGCCGTTTGTAAAGATAACGGAGCCGACCTTATGTATACAGAATTTATTAGCAGTGAAGGCTTAATAAGGAATGCAATTAAAAGTCAGCGCAAGCTGGACATATTCGATTACGAGCGCCCAATAGGTATACAGATATTTGGTGGCGATGAAGAAGCAATGGCGTTGAGTGCTGCTATTGTAGACACTGTAAATCCCGATTTGCTGGATATAAACTTTGGTTGTCCCGTAAAGAAAGTGGTATGTAAAGGAGCAGGAGCAGGCGTGTTGAAAGATATAGAACTGATGGTAAGACTTACTGAAGCGGTAGTAAAAAACTCTAAACTTCCTGTTACGGTTAAAACCCGTCTTGGTTGGGATGATGAGAGCAAGAATATAGAAACAGTAGCAGAAAGATTGCAGGATGTGGGTATAAAAGCTCTATCGATACATGGTAGAACTCGTGCACAAATGTACAAGGGCGAAGCCGACTGGAGGCTGATAGCTAAGGTGAAAGAGAACCCAAGAATTAAAATTCCCATCTTTGGTAATGGCGATATAGATACCCCTCAGAAGGCATTGGAATATAAGAACCGCTATGGGGTGGATGGTATTATGATTGGAAGAGCAGCAATAGGTTACCCCTGGATTTTCAGAGAGGTAAAACACTTTATAAATACTGGAGAATTGCTGTCGCCACCTACAGTAGAAGAAAGAGTGCTGGTATGCAAAAAGCATTTACAGAGATCTATAGAATGGAAAGGGCCTACGGTAGGTATGCTGGAAATGCGCCGTCATTATGCCAACTACTTAAAGGGATTGCCGGGCATAAAAGAATACCGTGGTAAGCTGGTAACACTAAAAGAATACGATGAAATAGTGGCTGTGCTGGATGAAGTAGAAACCAAATATGCAGGGTTTGAATTTAGTAATGTGCCAATAGGGAATCCGGCAGCAGAGAATGCTGAACTGGACCACTTTCAACGAAAGTTTGTGGTGAAGAATAAGGCGTAGAAAGTCTTAAGTTATAAGTTGTAGGTTTTAAGTAAACAGCCAAAACTAAATTGGCAAAATTGGGGGAAGTAATTTATCTCATTTAAGTGGAGAAGGTTATTTCATAGTCAATTTATCTACCAATTCATTGGTCAGTATTACTTCTTTATAGCCCTTTTTTCTAAGTCCATCTACTAGTATTTTATCGCTAGTCCATAGCTTTTGTTTGAAATACATACTCATCGCTATGAAAATAGTATCCTTTTCGTCAATATCATGCGTTAGATTGTATGCCTCTTTAAATATTTCAGCGGGAATAATTCCTTCATTGAAGAAGTTTATTCGCTTAATCATCTGATACATGACATCCAGAAATTCTAATTCCTCAAATTTTGAAGCCTTTATTAATTTGTCTTTCTATTTAAACCGTTCAATGTAGCTGAAATAACAACCGATTAGTTGCAAATGAAATTTGGGGTTCATTATAATTTCAGCAATTCTTCCATTAGATTTTGAGATGGAACTAAAAAGGAGATTGGTGTCAATAATTAGTTTCATTTCAAAAATTTAGCCTTATTCTGATTCCACCAATCTGCCTGAGCCTGCTCGGCAAGGAGATCAATTTCTTCATCTGTGGCTTTGCTCTTTGAAACAATACTTTTAGTAGATAAATAATCAATAAATTCTTGTATGAAATTAAATTTCACTGAATTAGGAACCCTGATTATTGTTTCGTTATTGATAGTTTCTACTTTCATGATTTTTCAAATTTAGTGATTAAAGTACATCAAACATCACAAATTACTTTTTTTATTACCAGCCATCTCCATCCAGCATATTACCTAATCCACCCAATACACTGCCTTCTTCTCTACGTGTAGTAGTAGCATATCTTAAGATTCTACCAGCTAAGCGACTGATAGGTAAGGTCTGAATCCAAACTGTACCTGGACCACGAAGCGTAGCAAAGAATAAACCTTCCCCACCAAAAATGGTATTCTTAATACCGCCAATAAACTGAATGTCATAATCCACTGTTGCGGTAAATCCAACTATACAACCTGTGTCTATTTTTAATAGTTCACCCGGAGCAAGTTCTTTTTGCAATACATGTCCGCCTGCATGCATAAAGGCCATTCCATCACCCTCTAATCGTTCCATAATAAAGCCTTCCCCACCAAACAATCCTGTACCCAGTTTCTTCTGAAATTCAATACCAATACTCACTCCTTTGGCAGCACATAAAAAAGCATCTTTCTGACAGATAATGGTACCGCCCAGTTGTTGCAGATTCAATGGAATTATTTTACCCGGATAAGGCGAAGCAAAAGAAACATGCTTTTTCCCTGATCCTATATTAGTATAGGCCGTCATGAAAAGGTTTTCGCCTACCAGCATTCTTTTACCAGCACTGAATAGCTTATTAAGAATACTATTGTTTTGTTGCTGACTACCGTCGCCAAACATGGTTTCCATCTGTATGCCATCGTCCATCATCATAAATGCTCCGGGCTCGGCTACGGCAGTTTCATTTGGATCCAGTTCTACCTCTACATATTGCATTTCTTCCCCAAAAATCTTGTAGTCTATTTCGTGATTCTGTATCATATATTAGTATTTAGCCGTAAAAATAATATTTAGGTAAATAGTTTGTATGGTAAATGGATAAAAGTTATCAGGGCATTATAAACGGATGTTTTTATATGTCATAATAAGCTTTAAGCACGATGATTTATTTATTTATTACTTTAGCATCCATCATTATAACAGAAATTATCAGATTATGATCGCTGCCAAACGTAGATATACATCCTCCTTATGGTATAAAGGGATGCTTTTTTCCTTGTTAATTATCACTTGTTTTATTAGCATTAACGCTCAGCAACTTGCTTTTCCCGGAGCAGAGGGCTATGGTAAATATTCTCTGGGAGGCAGAGGCGGAAAAGTATATGAAGTAACTACTCTTGCTGATGATGGTCCGGGAAGTTTCCGACAAGCGTTTAATGCTTATCCTGGAGAACCACTGACTATAGTTTTTAGAGTAGGAGGAATAATAGATTTACTGACACCAATAAAGGTTCAAAGAAATAATATGACTATTGCCGGACAAACTGCTCCCGGTGATGGTATTTGTACCAAGCGCTCGATGGTAAAGATTTATGGTACCAATCTGATAATCCGTTATATGCATTTCCGACCAGGTGATGTATCTAAAACCAATAACCCTGCAGTGTATGGACTGGATATAGAAAACTCCACCAACTTTATAGTAGACCATTGTTCTATGAGTTGGTCTATGGAAGAGGCTGCCACATTCTATGATAATAAGTATTCTACCATTCAGTGGTGTCTGGTAAGTGAAAGTTTAAATGCTTCTTATAACGGTAAAGGTAGTCATGGTTATGCTGGAGTATGGGGTGGACAGTTTGCTAGTTATCATCACAATTTATTAACGCACCACCATAGTAGAGCCATTCGTTTTAATGGTTCCAGAACGCATGATACTTTAGCTTATGTAGACTATAGGAATAATGTAATATATAATTGGGGCAATGATCTGGGATGTTATGGAAATGAAATAGAGATTGCCGATACTGCAAGTCCAATATTTCCATTAAGAAGAGCAGAAGTAAATATTATGAATAACTATTATAAGCCAGGGCCGGCTACCCCTTCTTCTAAAGGAAAAATAATACTGAATGCATATGATACTTATTCATCAGCTTGGGCCAGCAGACTGGTAGGTAAAGTATACATGGACGGCAATTATGTAAACGGTGTTCCTACTGTAACTGCAAATAATTTTCTAGGTCTTAATCTTAAATATTATCCTTCCAGTTATATTGATTCATTTAAACTTAACGCCCCTACACAGAATGAACCAATTGTGATGCAGTTGGCTCAGGATGCTTATGTATCTGTATTGGCCGGAGCAGGAGATATCTTCCCTAAAAGAGATACACTCGATAGAAGGTATGTAAATGAAGTTATTACTGGTACTGCCTCTCAACATAGTACCAACAATACTAGCACCTACTATGGCAAAGGAAATCTAGGCATTATAGATACACAGGATTCTGTAGGAGGATGGCCAAACTACGACACTACTGCTTTGGCACCAATAGATACCGATCATGATGGAATGCCAGATAGCTGGGAAATTGCCATGGGATTGAATCCGAATGATTCTACCGATAAAAATAATGTTGCCAGCAGTGGTTATACTATGCTGGAAGAATACTTGAATGGATTGGTGCCAAACACGCTGCCTTTAAGTCTTTTACGATTTAATGCTTCCAGAAACGAAGAGCAGCAAGTAGTATTAAACTGGACTACAGCTTATGAAATAAATACAGCTAAGTTTAATATAGAAAAGAGTACTGATGGACGAAGTTTTAATACTATAGGGAGTGTAAATGCGTCGGAACAATCAGTAATTGAAAAGGGATATCATTTTATGGATATCAGTTCGGTTAACCCAACAGAATCTAGGCTTGTTTACTATCGTTTAAAAATGCTAGACAAAAATGGAGAATTTACCTATAGTAATGTATTAGCAATAAGGAAAGACGCCATTAATAAATTGTCTATTCTCCCTAATCCTGTTGGTAGCACCTTGAATATTTCGCATGATAATGCTGGCAATAATGCGGAGATAATGATTAGTAATATGGCAGGGAAAACAGTTTTAAAACATCTTTCTCCTTTCAATACTCAACAGGAAGTGTTGGATGTTTCCGTGCTTAATTCAGGAGCTTATATGCTGAGTTTTATCAACAATGGAATAATCTCTTCGGTTAAGTTTATTAAACAATAAAATCTACCATTTTTTTATTCTCGCACGTATAAAATTGTAGATCGGTTTTTCTATTAATAAGTAACCCGCTATGGATATTAACCATAGTAAAATAAAGTTGCGGTCATTGATATAATGCAGCTTATAGAGCTTGGAATTTACATACCCAATATGTACTAGGTAAAATATAAAAGAAGCATTACCCAATAGCACAGCAAAACGGGTAGAAAGCATTTTGCTGAACCAGGTTTTCTCCGTCATTAATCCATACAATGATACACTAATAAATACTGGCAGTAAACCGTTTCTGAGTAGCAGTCCGGGTATATGAAGAATGCCTTGGTCATATGTATCTTTCTCAAATAAGCTGATACAATAAATGGTGCTTAATGCAAGAACAGCGCTTATTAACGTAAGATTCTTTTTGGGCAGTTTATTCAATAGACCGTGTTCTGTTTTTACAAAATAGGCCAGCAACATTCCTGCAAAGAATTCTATGAATCTACCAAAGAAAGTGCTATCAAAAATAAAGAGCCAATCGTATAGCCACCTGCCCGGATTCTTGTTTATAAAATGCCAGCTATACCCAATAATAAATGTTAGGAGTAATAACATTAGTTGAAAGAAAACGGCTTTAGTAAATTTTGTTTTTAAGTATTGGTAGATGAGTGGAGCAAACACATAAAAAGAAAGCTCTACCGTTAGCGACCAGGACTGAGGAATACCATCCAGATTATACTTATCGGAAAAGCCTTTTAATAAAGTATAATTATAAACCGCATTGTTGAAAACAGGAAACCCGTTATCTATATAATTTAAAGTGAGTATTATCAGGTATACAGGGAATATTCGGGTTAATCTTATCAGTATATATTTTACATATTCTTTTCTGGAATGTAAAGGATTCTCCTGATAAGTATAGGCAATTAAGAAGCCGCTTAGTACAAAAAACAAGGTAACACCGCAGTGATATTCGTTCAGATTATTAATAACAAAATCTGGAAGCCAGCCTCTCCAGTATTTTCTATTATGATAAAGAAATACCATGATAGCAGCAATAGCTCTTAACCCCGTTAAAGCATCAAAACGTTGTGATGATTTATTGTTCATTGTAGATTAATTCTTGCTCTTGGTTTAAATAATTAGTGGTGGTTAGGAATTCTATTTTTCAATAAGAAGCTGTTCGAAGAACCCTCCTATTTGTTTTTCTCTATCAATAAAATGAATCTCTAGAATCCAGTGTCTTTCATTACCGTGTTTATCCCATTCACACATTTTCTGATGATTGTTGGGATGTATATAGTTGGTAACCTGTTCCCCTGAAATCCGCTCGTGGGGAAATTTTCCAATTAAGTGACCACAATGAATATTGCCATACTCCCAACCATATTTTGCTGCAAGTTGCTGGCTATAAGTATAAAATTTAGCGCCTGTTAAATTTGCTTTATGCTGTAGATAAAAGGCCAACCCTTCCTGCCAAGCTTCTTCAACATCCTTTTGCAGTTTAAGTCTACTCTCATCATTTCCCAATACAAAAGTTCTACCAATATCTGCCTCCCATTTTTCGAAGACCGGACCGAAATCGAAGAACAGAATATCTTCATGCTGAATGATAAGATTAGGAGGGTTGTTTCGATAAGGTAGTAAGGTGTTTCTTCCTGCCCTTACTATTCTTTTATGCCAGTATTTTTTAATACTATAAAGTTCTTCTGCTAAAGCGAACACTTCATTATTTAATTGCTTCTCCGATTTGCCTGCAACAATTAGTTTACGGTTCTCTATTTCTTTAAATAGTCCTATCGCTTTTTCTTCTGTAGCCAGTAATTCCTTTATTGTATTTGTCATTATTTAATTCGTAAGCAAGTCTACTGTAGTATTTTTAAGTAATCATCAGGCATTCAATAGTGCTTCTATATTAAACTTTTTCATCTTCATAAATGCAGCCATTACTCTTGGAGCTTTTTCCCGGTCTTGCATTAATTGTCCTAATACAGAAGGAACAACCTGCCATGATACACCAAACTTATCTTTCAACCATCCACATGCATTTTCTTTACCCTCTTTTGTAAATGTGTCCCAGTAATAGTCAATCTCATCCTGCGTTTCACATTCTATTACAAAAGAAACAGCTTCACTAAAATTAAATGCCGGACCACCATTTAAACACATAAACTTTTTACCTTGTAGTTCACAAGTTACAACCATGGGTGTATCGGCAAGTATCTTAGAATTCTCGAATACAGAGCAATAAAATTCTGCAGCTTCTTTTGCTTGTCCATTAAACCAAAGACATGGGTAAATTGTTTTAATCATAATTTCTAATTATTTACAAATATATAGTGCCTGAATACTTTTTAGTAAGTAGTGTAAATGCTTTTCTTTAGCAACAATATCAGAAATGTAAGGTCAAGTTTTTCACTACAAAAACTAAAACGCATACCTTAGCAACCTAACAATCGCATTGGCTTATGATTGCTCAAATATTATTTCTGCTATTAACGGTTCTTTCCGTTTACCTCTTTGCTAAGAAAGCTACTGAAATTAAACGCAATATATTCCTTGGAAAAGATGATCTCGAAAACGATCAGTCATCCTTAAGATGGAACAATCTTTTTATGTTGGCACTTGGTCAGAAGAAGATGTTTAAAAATCCTTTAGTTGCGGTTATGCACCTAATAGTTTATGCTGGATTTATCATCATCAATATTGAAGTTGTAGAAATAGTGCTGGATGGTTTAATGGGTACCCATCGTCTTTTTTCGAACCCTCTTGGAGGGTTGTATACTGTTCTTTTAGACAGCTTCGAAATCCTGGCTGCGTTGGTTATTGTAGTTTGTGCAATCTTTTTAATCCGTAGAAATATTATTAAATTCAAGCGCTTTGCCTCCAATGATTTAAATGGATGGCCACGCAGTGATGCTAATTATATTTTGTTTACCGAGATCGTATTAATGAGCTTATTCCTGATAATGGATGCCTGCGATTATAATCATTCTTTTCTGTTATCCAGCTTCTTGAAACCCTTGTTACAGCATCATTCCGAAGCACATGTTGCATTGCTGGAGAAAGCTTGCTGGTGGTTGCACATTATAGGCATATTTGCTTTCTTGAACTACTTACCTTATTCTAAGCATTTACATATAATGCTCGCGTTCCCAAATGCTTATTATGCCCGATTAACTGTGGCGGGTAAGTTTCAGAATATGCCCGAGATTCAGCAGGAGGTATTGTATGCTATGCAGCCAGAACTTGCCCCAACAGGTGAAATTGGTGATCCTAAAAGATTTGGAGCTAAAGATGTATTTGATCTTGGCAGAAAGAATCTGATGGATGCCTATAGCTGTACAGAGTGTGGCCGTTGTACAAGCGCCTGTCCGGCTAATATTACAGGTAAGCTCTTAAGTCCGAGGGCAATTATGATGAAGACCCGTGACCGTCTGGAAGAAGTGGGCAAAAACATCAATACCAATAAGGTATTTGTAGATGATAATAAATCATTGCTACGCGATTATATTGCAGAAGAAGAACTTAGAGCATGTACTACTTGTAATGCTTGTGTAGAAGCTTGTCCTGTAAGTATTTCTCCATTAGATATCATCGTGCAAATGCGTAGGTATTTAATTATGGAAGAAAGCAATGCACCACAGGAATGGAATGGGGTGTTTGGTAATATAGAAAACAACTTTGCTCCATGGAAATTCTCTCCCGACGATAGAGATGGATGGACTGTTAGTTAGCTGATTCGATAATTAGCTAATGTGCTAATGAATACTTATACGTTTAATGTGACAATTCGATAATACATTAATTTACTAATTTGATAATTAATTTTTATGAAGAATATTTCAGTAATTGGGGCAGGTACAATGGGCAATGGTATTGCACACGTGTTTGCACAAAAAGGATTTAAGGTTAGTTTGATAGATGTTAGTACGCCTCAGTTAGAAAAAGCGCTTGCTACTATCGCAAAAAACCTCGACAGACAGGTTGCTAAAGAAGTAATTACAGAAGCTCAAAAGGCAGAAACACTTGCTAATATTACCACTTGTAATACTGTTGCAGAAGGAGTAAGTAATGCCGACTTAGTAGTAGAAGCTGCTACAGAAAATACTACGCTTAAACTAAATATATTTAAAGAAATAGATGTTCATGCTCCTGCTGCTGCAATTTTGGCAAGCAACACTTCTTCTATTTCTATTACGCAGATAGCGGCTGTAACCAAACGTCCATCGCAGGTAATTGGTATGCACTTTATGAACCCTGTTCCGGTAATGAAACTGGTAGAGATTATTAATGGCTATGCTACCGATAGAGCAGTATCTGATACTATTGTTGATCTAAGCAAACAGCTTGGCAAAATACCTTCTGTGGTAAATGACTATCCAGGATTTATTGCTAACAGAATTCTAATGCCAATGATTAACGAAGCTATCATTAGTTTGTATGAAGGTGTGGCTGGCGTAAACGAAATAGATACTATCATGAAGCTGGGAATGGCACACCCAATGGGGCCATTACAGTTAGCCGATTTTATAGGGCTGGACGTTTGTTTAAGCATCCTTAGAGTACTGCACGATGGTTTAGGAAATCCTAAATATGCGCCTTGTCCTTTACTCATCAATATGGTTACTGCTGGTAGATTGGGTGTTAAAAGCGGAGAAGGTTTTTACACTTATATTGCGGGCTCAAAAGAACTGATAGTCAGTAAGCAATTTAAAAAGTAACTGTATATGTTTTTTATTCTGTCAAAGATTTTAGCGTTCCTATTATGTCCAGCCTACTGGGTATATCTAGGAGTAATCCTGTACTTTTTTACCAAAAAGCCAAAGAGAAAGAAAGTTATTTTAATTGCTACACTTTCGCTGACATTTATATTGACCAACAATGTAATTTATAAAAAAACAATGCTCTGGTGGCAAACACCCAGACAGGAAATTAAAAAAGGTTCACAGTTCGAAGCAGGTATCCTACTAGGTGGTATGTATTCTTTTGATGATGACAAACAAGGGTATTTTAATGATGCTTGCGATCGTTTTATTCAAACAAATAAACTGTATCAATTGGGCATTATAAAGAAGATTATCATTAGCGGAGGCTCTGCAGCTATACTTACAAAAGAACCTTCCGAGGCAGATTCTTTAAAGAAGGAGTTCATCCAGAGTGGTGTAAAAGAACAGGATATCATTATAGATCCTGCCTCCAGAAGTACGTACGAAAACGCTTTGTTTACTAAACGACTTACCGATTCTTTACACCTCAAACCTCCTTTTGCTTTAGTTACTTCAGCCTTTCACATGCCAAGGTCTTTAAAGGTGTTCAGGAAGCAACATATAGAGGTTGTACCCGTAACATCAGATTATATTGTAGTAAATAAAACCATGTCACCCGAGCAATATATTTTACCAAATCCCAAGCTGCTAAACGATTGGGGACTAATCATTAAAGAATGGATAGGTATTATGATGTATAAACTTACTGGCAAAGCCTAGCCTACACCAAACTGCAATATGCTAACGGACAGGTATCGCGATGGCAGGGCAAGAATGTTCCTTCCGCTGATAACCAAAGCTCAATACTGTTCCAAAAGCCAAATATAAGATCTGATGTTCAATGGTGTTACGTCAGCCCCAAACAGAAGCTACGAAGAAAGAACTGAAGTTGATGTTTTCTCGTCGCCCCTGCTATTGCTAAATACCCCTGTTGGCGGACGTGCATGGTTAGCTCATCACTTTTTCTCTATTTTTGGATTTAACCGTTTTAGTTTGTCGTTTACTTGATAAAGCTCTTTTCTCTTTATCTGCTTTTATAAACTCACTTATTGTAAGTTCTTCTTTCTTTGTCAATGGTCTTGAATCAACAACAAAGTCAATATCGAGAGGTTCTTTAATTAATCCCATAGTATTATAATTTAAAAATATTTATTAATCAATTTTAATGCTGCATTTGTTGTAATTACCATTAGATGACCACTTACTTGTACTGCACCTAAACTTTCAATGTAATGATTTATTAATTTAGTTTTTGGAACAAAAGAAACATAACCATCACCACCTCTTTGAAATGAAAGTTTACAAGCAAACGCAACTAGGTTTCCTGGCACACCATAGTATGTTTTGTTTGAACCAATATTAAAAGAAGCACTTTCGATAAGATGCATGTAAACATGGTCTGCTTTAACTTCTAAACTCACTATTCCTTGAATAATACTTGGGTTATTTACAATTGTCAATTTATATACATCTCTTTCAGGCATTTTAAACTCATGTCCCCAATTAAATCTCCACCCATTTTTATTTGTAATTTTTTTAAGTTCTACATTGTTTAACAAAGAAATTTCAGTAGGAAAACTATCTCCTGAATAAACATTTTCAATTGAGTTTGTCAATTTGTCTATGATAAAATCTAGTCCTATATTTTGTTTCTTTTTCACTTAGCAAATATAAGGAATAGAAGACCTTTTGCAAAAGACCTTTTTGATGAGGAACACGCTGCAATGCATGACCGCTAACGAATGAGTGTTTGGGAAGGTGCTTGACAAGAATGTTCCGTCTGCCGATGGACAATTGCTTAATTCTTGTTCTATTGCTTAATACTTGCTCGATTGTCTCATAGTGTTAGGTCTGCCGAAACTACTGCTAAAAGAAAGCAGAATTGCTGAATTACTTCCGTCTGCAAGCACTTTCCTAAACACTTTTGTTAGCAGCAGAAACAATAGTTTTTAATTCGAATTGTAACCAAATTTACGGCTTAGCAAAACTTCTTTCCACCAATTCTCACGTTCAATTATGGTTTGTTCGTCTGTCGTTGATTTGAATATGTCCAAGATTGAATAACGAAAATGTTTTTCAATATGCGTTTTGTCTAATAATTTCAATTCCTTATTGTGACCGTGTCGGGTATCCACATAAGCTTTCCAACGATTTAATATCATATCGTTACCATAAGCCGAACCGACATATATTTTCCCATTTGAAGTGTCATTAATTAAATAGACACCTTTTTGATTTCTTAAAGCAGTTTTCCAATTGTCTTTTTCTAAGACCCTTGAAAGTTCATTCCAAGAGAGATTAACCTTATCATAGCCAGGAAAAATATCATTGTCAAAAATATCTGGAAGGATTTGTGCAATTTCACATTCGTCAATTACAGATTCAGCATTGCGAACCATATTTTGAGAAGAGTTTTTAAATTTTACAATTAGTCTACCAAAATATTTTTCATAGTCTTTTAAAGTTTCAAATTCATAACCGACACCATTTTGAATGTTTAAGTCTTTGGTAATTTGTCCAATGTGAAACAATAACCAATAGTTTTCTTTACTTGTTATTTTAATGAACCCGACTGTAATCTGACCTTGCTTGTATGATTTTCTTTTTTTATAGTTCCAATATTGACCAGAAAGCAAAGTATGAATTTCGTTGTTCTTAAAAATTTCAATTGGATTCCAATTATTACCAAACATCAAATTAAATCGAATTTTCACGTTCGTTAGGTTATCTAATTTTAATACGTCATTTAATTTAATTGAACTCATTTATGTTGTATTTTATTCATAGTTAGGGTCGTGCTGTTTTTGCTGCTAACGGACAGGTATTTGCGATGGCAGGGCAAGAATCCTCGTCCGCTGATAACCAAAGTTCAATACTGTTCCGAAAGCCAAATATAAGAACTGATGTTCAAAGATGTTCCGTCAGCCCAAACAGAATCCAAAAGAAAGAACTGAAGTTGATGTTTATTCCGTCAGCCCTGCTATTGTCAAATACTCCTGTTGTAGGCTGTTTGTTACGCAACCTCTTCATCTCTTTCTATGTTTATTAAGTCTTCACTTTTAATATCATATTCATTGCTTCCCTTATCGCTAGTTGTAAACAACATAGTTAAAACAAAAAAAGGAATAATTTGATAGCATCCTGCCTTTCCAATGTCATGACATCTTTTACTACCTTGTGCTATGATAAACCAAAATAATGGAATATACAACAATTCTAAAATTGACCACTCTTTATATGATTCAATAATTTCAGGTACTGAATATATGAACATCAAAAACACAATAAATGAAATTAAATATTCAGTTCTATTAATTCTACCGTCAAGTTTAAATGGGTTCTTAAACATATTTAATCAGTTCTTATAATTGTCCAATTAGAATCTATAGGTTTTATAAGTTGTACTTCAAAGTCAATAAACTTTAGTTTACCTTTTACTATTAAATGCAAATCTGCAATCCCTGTTTCACCTGAAGAATTTGAAGTAGTTTTAATTTGTCCTAATGGTAGTATAGTAATATCATAAACATCTCCAATTTTACTTGATATTGATTTGTCTGTCAATATAAATTGTTTTGCTGCTTTGTAAGCATCTGATTGCGGTGTAATTATTATAATGACACATTGAATTGATAAAACAAAAACAATTAACCCAATTAATATTTTTTCAGAAAGTGTCTTTCTATTAATAATCTTTTTTGTACGAACTCTTATAATTAATAGGCTTATTATTGTTATAAATAATAACTCCCAACCTATTGGTTTACTTTCCCAAAAGAAATATAAACCTATTGCTCTGCACAAGTAGCCATAAATTAATAAAACACTTGTCAAAATAACAAGAGCTTTATTTATGATAGAAAGTTTACTAAATTCTTTCATTAAAATATGTATATTAATTTAGAGTACAATCACTAAAACGCTATAAATATAAAACACTATTCCTAATAGCCTACAACGGACAGGTATTTGCGATGGCAGGGCAAGATTCCTCGTCCGCTGATAACCAAAGCTCAATACTGTTCCAAAAGCCAAATATAAGAACTGATGTTCAAAGGTGTTACGTCTGCCCCAAACAGAAGCTAAAAGAAAGAACTGAAGTTAATGTTTATTTCGTCGCCCCTGCTATCGTCAAATACACCTGTTATAGCCAGTGCTTCTTTGTCTGTTGTGGTTTTCCCGTTTGAATTACTTTCATTTCTTGATTGTCAAGTCTTTAAATGAATATTCTTTGAATACTTGTTCCCATTTTTGTTTTACATCTTTTGTAATTAAAAGTGATTCTTCATTCGCTACTTGTTGCTTTTCATTTTTGCCAAAAGAAAGAAAGTTGAAACTACCAGCAATGTAAAAGTCGTTGTCTTTGATAACAAGTTTACGATGTGTCCCTGTCAGTTTTGATTTTATAGTTCCGAAATGTGTAGGCAAATGAATGAGCTTGAAATTGTCTTTATGCTGTTGCTGCAATTCTTTAACGCTGTCAAGTGTCTGAATATCGTGTTCGTCCTTTTCGCAAATGCCGTAAAGAATTACCAACTGCTTTTTTGCTTTTAGTATTTCTTGAAATAGCGGGATATATTCTTGAGTTGCCCTCTTAATCCAAGGACTTTCAATCAAGATTTTTTCTTTCACGCTTTTCAAAGCTTCAATGAATTTTTGTTTGGTTTCCCAAATTGTCAAAGTGCTAAACTCTGCAACTTGAATTTCTTGTTTGATTGTTGCTTCAAATTCATCTCTCAACGCTTCAAATTCCGTTCTGTCCGAATTACTCAAAGTATAAATGAAATGTCTGTATTCAGAATTGAATTTTGAAGTAAGTTCCTTGTTTTCTTTCAGCGTTAAAAAATTTCTTACTTCCAATCTTGCTTCCTGATTACTTTTCCTTTCGGGAATATATTCAAGAAGATAATAGTTGCACCATTCTTCATAGTCCTTTATTATTTCGTCTGCTGAATAGCTTATGAGATAAGATTTGCTTTCGTTCTCTTTCTTGTAAACATCAGACAATGCTTGAAATTTATTTTCCAAAAGGTCGGGGCTTTTGATTGCTAGTGTTAACTCACATGGCAAATATTTTTGCAACTTGTTTCTTTCGGTTTTATTTTCTTTTGAAGAAATAACGTCGCCTGAAATTCCGTCAAGTAAAAAATCATAATCCTCTTCTTCCTCAATTCGTAAAACGCTATTGTCTTTTAAAAAATGTTCGCCCCCTTCTGTCAGCATCCACTTTTCAGAAATGATATTGATGTAATCCTTTTCACGAAGTGAAAAGAGTTCTCTCAAAATAAATTCGTCTGTTGTTCCTAACCCTAAAAAATCAAAGAGTTTTTCTTGTGATTGAAAACCTGCTTGAATTGCTCTTAGTAAAACGTTATAGACTTTCAACAATGAGCCGTCTGGTTGCTTGTTTACAATCAACTCTAATTTTATTCTCCTGACCGGATATGAAAACGGAATCAACTCGTTTAACTTATAGCCAGTCGGTGATTGTTTTGATAATTGCTGATATATTTCTTGCTCCGTCATTTGAAAAGTTCTTTTAATTGTTCTGCTTTCACAATCCAATTGGGCTTAATTGCTTCAAGATATTTTTGCAAAGCTGCTTTTTTGTAGTTCAGTCGTTTAGTAGTTTTTGCATTTACAATTCCGTGATAGTCTCCAACTATTATAAGCAACTTTTTTTGTCGTGATAAAGCAACATTGATTCTGTTTGGAACTTCAAGAAAACCTAATTGTAAACCTGTACCGCTTTTTACTAAGTCAACAATTATGATGTCTCTTTCTAAACCTTGAAAACGGTCAATAACTGAAACACTTAATTTTTCCTCTTGCTTGTTCCAACTACGAATATTTTTCAATCCTACTTTCTGAATCTTTTTGTTGAGTTGTCTTTTCAACTCTCTGCATTGTGCTGTATAACCTGTGATAACGCCTACGGAATATTCTTTTACTTTCTCAAACTTGTTGAGTTCTTCTAAAATGTTGGGAATAATTTCAGCACTTACTTTATTGAGGGAAGATTTATTTTTCTCGCTGTCTGTTTCGTTTTTGTAATGACTTCCGATGTCAATAAAAAATATGGAACTGTCAATTGCCAAAGGCAAATTGTGTTCATCTTCAATTGGTCGGTTCACCGATTCTATTACCTCATCTCCTTCGGGTTCGTAGAAACATTTTGAAGTTAGTTTTACTTGTTCTGTTGATGAACGCCTGCACTCAGTAAGTTGAGCTTTGTAATCGTCCTCAATATTTGTAATTATTTGCTCAAACAAACTTGGTCGGTTAAAATAGTCCTCCCAATTTTCCAACTCGTCTGCTTCTTTCTTAAATTTTTCTCTCAACCAACTTTCAACTTCTCTTGTTGATGTCAGTATTGGTTTTAATTGTCTATGGTCGCCAACAAAAATTAAATTATTTCCCATAATGATTGGAACAAGTGCTTCGGCTGTTGTTGCTTTTCCCGATTCATCCATTATCACATAATCAAACTCAAAATTGTAACGGCTGTATTTCTTTGCTGCAATGTGATTACAAGTTGCCCCAATCACACGAATGCTGTCAATCAATTTTTGGTTAATAGCACTTTTCTCGTCCAAAGAATTTATGGTTACAATCCAATCACGATGCAACGAATAAAGTTTGAGAAACGCAGAAAAATTTATCTCTAACACTTCATCAATCTTTGCAATGGCTTTTTCCTTTTCATCCGGAAGTGAGTGAAGTTCTTTCAGGTTCTGAAATCTGCGCACTGCATTTTCAACTTTCTCCTTTGCTTTTTTCCAGTCAGTAATTTCAAGAAGAATGTCAGTAATAAAAACTGCAAAAGCATTTTTGCTTTGCAGTTGATCTTGAAATTTCCTTTTCTCTTTTTGAAAATTCTTTTCGGCCGCTTCTCTTACTTGTAGTTTCCAACCTTCTAATTTTTTATCAAGTGTATGCTTGCGTATAGAAGGATTTTTGGGTGCAGTAATTCCGCTTAATCTTAAAATTGGAATTTCATTTTTAAGAAGGTTTTCTAAAACTTGATCAACCGCGTTGTTTGTTTGCGAAGTGATTAAAATTTTTGCTTCGGGTTTGTGTGCTAAAATCTGAAATACAATTTCTGTAATTACGGTTGTCTTGCCTGTTCCAGGCGGTCCTTGAATTACTGAAAGTGGTATTTTTGTTAAAGCGTTTTTAATTGCTTTATGTTGGTTGTAAGAATATGAAAGCGGTTTACCGCTTTTATCTTTTTGCCAAACCTTTTCTAATTCGTTGTTTTCCGGATAAACAATTGGCAATTCATCAGGTTTGAAAACATAATAAATTAAGTCGGGATTCTGCACTTCATTTTTATCAACCTTTCTGATTGCTTCAAGTTGTCTGTTTTTTTCCTCTTCCTTTTTATTTGTGTTCTCAAACAAGTAACCGGATTGAGGAATACTGTCTGGCTTCAACTTTTCGCAATCCTTTATTTTAATGATGTTGTCTTGCGTGTTAAACTCATAAGGTTTGCCTGCAAACTCAACTGCTTCTTTATTTTGCTTTCTATCTGCATTAGCAGACAGAATATATTCAAAGCCCTCTGAATTTACATCATTGCCATCCTCAATGTGTCGCTGAATATACCCTATTGTGCTGAACTTTTCGTTTTGCTTTATGTGAAATGAAATTTCATCTCCATTTATTTTGAAGTTGGTGTATTGCAATCGCAAAGAATTCTTAGCAATTACTTCTTTCTCTTTTTCAAGTAGCTCACGATAAAATCCTAATTCTTCTCTAACAGCTTTGCGGTTTTCACGAAGTGAAATTTGTTTTTGTTTTAACTCAAACCATTTTTGAAAGTAAGGTGTAAGGTCTGCTTTGTTATTTGTGAATTCTGTTGTATAAGAAAACTGGAAGGGAAGTTTCTTTCCTTCCTTTCTTTTTCTTTCCGCAATTATTTGGTCAATTTGTGAAAGTGCTCTTACCACATTGAAAAGAAGTTTGTCTTCCTCTTTCAACCAAATTACGCCTTCGCATAAATAATCGCCAATAATTATATCCACTAAATAATTCTGTCCGGCTTTTGGCGAAACATCATAGATAGGATTTGTTGAATTTAGTAATTCTAAAAGTCCTTTTATGTATCCAGCACGAAAAGCGACTTGCACACTTTCGGTTTCAGAAGAAACTGCAAGTGTTCTTAGGAATTCTAAAACCTGTTGCCATGATGGTCTGTCTGCAGGGGTTTCAGAAAGTAATTTTTGTAACTGAATATTTTGTTCTTCTGCAAGGTCGTTTTGTTTTTCGTCAAAAAACCATTCAACAACTTTTCCTACAGAATAAATGTCGGATTGAAAAGGGAATCCAGTGTTTGCAAGTTTGTTTAGCTTTTCTGGTGCTGCAAAAGCTCTTGCAAAAATTTCAAGTTCTTTGGTTTGGCTTAAAGTTTTTGTGATGTCTGCAAGTCCAAAGTCAATAAGGTAAAATTGTCCGTTCTTGTCAATAAGTATGTTTGATGGGTGAATGTCCCCGTGATGAATTTTATATTTTGAATGCAACTCCTGTAAACAATCTGCAAGGTCAATAAGTCCACTTAATGCACATTGCGTTTTGAGCTCAAAAATTTTGTTCTCAAAAGTTTGAACTTCCTCCAACAATTCATAAACGATTGCAAAAGTTTGTTGTTCCTCGTCATAACCGTAATCAATAATGTCAGGCAATGCGTTGTGTCTTGCCTTTTGCAAATGGCGAAGTTTATCCGCTAAAATCTTTGCCTTTGTGTCCGTCTTGTCAATGCCTAAAATCCATTTTACCCAATAACCATTTCCTTCCTCTGTGAAAGCAATTGTGCTTTGAGAAAAACCTCTTTTCAGCAGTCCATTTGGGTTATATTGATACTTATTAAATAACATTTTTAGTTACTGTTTTTCGGTTCATTTCTGTCTTTTAACATTGGCACATAACGACAGGGCTTGGCGTTGTTGGGGGAATTAGAATTCCGTCTGCCCATAAACAAAGCCCAATAATTGCAATATTGCTGATGTTTTATTCATAAGCCAAATTTATAACGTCAAGCCCGAACTGAAGCACAATAAAGAACAAATGTTGATGCTATATTCGTCAAGCCCCAATAATACCAAACCTAATGTTGGCAGTAGCCTTAGTCTTGTCGTAATTGCTTTTTTAAGTTGTCTATGAGTAATAGTTGTGTGTCTATTTGTTGTTGTTTAGCAGCTTCACTTCGTCCAATTTTCCACTTTTGAATATTTGCCAACTCTTGTTCAGCTTTTTGAATACTTGCTTCTAAGTCTGTGATGACTTTACTTAACAATTTGATAGTTATTTTAAGAATTAAATTGTTTCGATTTAATTCTCCTTGTGTTGTAATCTTATTATCGTCATTTGAAACTTCCAATTTTAAATGTGTCAAGTTATCGTTGGTAGTTATTACAAAGAATTTAATTATTGCGTCAATTTCTAAATAAACATCATCAGCTTTTTGTGGGTGTCTCCTTAGAATAGCAAAAATGTCTGCCGAATTAGTTGGGTCTTCTTTGTAAGAAGTTGGAAAAGATTTTAGAAAAGTATCAAGATGTCGCCTTACGTCTTTAAGAGGCAGATTAAATTTAACTTCTTGGATTGGATTTTCAGCATCGACAGCTACAGCATTTTGTTTTTGTTTTGTCAGCAGAGTTGATATTCCTGTAAAAAGTTTTTGAATATGTTGATTGGCTTTTTGAACTTCAAATGTTTGGTCAAAAGCACCAATTTTCCTTCTAACTTCAATCTCTATGCTTGTTTTAGTTTCTGTAACATAATTAAGATTGATGTCAACGTAAACACCTAATGATAGAAACTCTGTTGCACTAAAAGTAAATTGGTTTAGCAAGTCGTTTTGCTTGTCCAAAGTGTAGTTTTTGTCAAACTGCGAAGGAATTTTTACGATTGCGTTTTTAATTTCTGTTATTGAAAAGTCAATAACAACAGTCTTTTTGGGGTTAGGAATCATACTCAATGCCATAGTAATAAATTTATTTTTTGTTTAAAATTTGCAAGGTGTCAAAAGGTTACTGCCAACGGACAGGAATTTGCGATGGCAGGGCAAGAGTGTTACGTCTGCTGATTACCAAAGCTTAATACTGTTCCAAAAGCCAAATATAAGAACTGATGTTCAAAAGTGTTACGTCAGCCCCAAACTGAAGCTACAAAGAAAGAACTGAAGCTGATGTTAATTCCGTCGCCCCTGCTATTGCAAATACACCTGTAAGCGGCTGTTTTATTTATGAGTATTGTTGAGATTAATGTTGCAATTTGCTTTTTCTCCATCCCCTTTTATTCTTTCCCAATCCTTATATATGTCAGTTTTATATTGTTTTAGGTCTTCGTCATAGTAGACAATACTGTCCAAACGATATTCATTCTCAGGGCTGTCATAGTTGCTCCAATACTCTTTCTTTTTCTTAAAGATGTAGTCAACCTCCTTTTTACAGAGGTTGTTTGATTTATAATACTTAACTGTTGCCTTAAATTCAAAATTTATAGTCCATATATACCAAAAGATTAAAATGATTACTGCAGGTATAGGTGTGCAAAGTGTCAATAATAAATTTGTCCATTTAGGCTTGTCTTCCGTTCTATTATTTCGATAAATTAATACAAGTAGAATTAATGATAATATCCAAAATATAAATAGTATTGGTATAAAATACAGATGTCCGTGTTCACCTTTTGGAATTTCCTTCAACAAACAAAAAGATATTGTCGAGTAAATAATGCAGAATATAGTTAGTGTTTTTCTCAAGAGTCTATATTAATCTTTAAAGTGAAACAAAGCACAAAAATAGCCGCTTACGGACAGGTATTTGCGATGGCTGGGCAAGAATCCTCGTCAGCTGATAACCATAGCTAAATACTGTTCCAAAAGTCAAATATAAGAACTGATGTTCAAAAATGTTTTGTCAGCCCAAACAGAAGCTAAAAGAAAGAACTGAAGTTGATGTTTATTCCTTCGCCCCTGCTATTGCAAATACTCCTGTAAGCGGCAGTTGGGGAGCATTTTGCTATGCAAAGAGTCTTTGTTGTAACTGTTGTGTCTTTCGTTTATAAAGATTACTCTTTCCAATTTTTACCACTTCAATTTCATCAATCTTTTTAAGATATAATGATAATTTCTTAGTACTCCAATCTAAATGTGTTTGAGTAATGATTTCGTTAATAGATAAAGGCTTACCATTAAATAAATTTAGAATTTTCCCCTTTATATCTTCTACTGTAATATTATTAAGTTCCTGAGCTTCTTCTGAGTAATTAACTACTTCTATTTGTGGATCTGATATTTTTTGTTCAATTGATTCTAAGTATTGAACAAGTTCATTACCATTAGAAAGAGAAATACCTCCCAATTTTATTAAGTCAATATTTCCTTGTGGGGGCGTAGGATTCAGTAACGATGGGTTTAAAACAAAAAGTGGAACATTCATATTCAAGGCTGATATGCCCGCATCAAAAGTACCGCTCATCTTACCGTTTGAATCTTTTTCGGCTCCTGATGAAATTACTATAACTGCCTTAGACATTGCACAGACAAGTTTATTTCTAATCATTGCATTTTGCCCTGAAAACTTTTCATAAGGTAAAAATTGAGTGACAAACAATGTGTTCTTTTCCCAATTAAAGTCTTTAATATCTTTTTTAACACTTAAATGATTAACACCATAACTTAATATCATGGTCGTTGTTCCATTTCCTTCTAATGCCCCTAAATGGGCACTTGTGTCAACGCCTTTAGCGTAACCTGAAGTAACATTAAATCCATTTTCGGCTAATCTGTTTGCGATACGCTTAGTTATCATTATAGCAAAATCACTTACATCACGAGACCCAACTATTGAAATTCCATTAGTATTTAAAAGTTGTAGATTGCCTTTACAAAATAGTATAGGTGGAGCATTTTGTTTTAATTTTTCTATGACTGTTTGAGGGTATCTTTCATCATCAAGTCCAATAATATGCACTTGGTCATCTTTTAACTTTTGAAACGTGTCAAACATTTTATCATCATCCAAAATGGAAAAGGACAATAGACTTGCTCTTGAAAACTTTCCCTGTCCAATGTCTGGTAAAAGTTTACTGAGAACACTTAAGTCTAATTCAAACAAATCATTAGTTGTTAGATTGTTTTGTTTAAGCTTTTCAAAGACATAATAAATACTCTTTGCTCCAAAACCTGGAGCGTTTAAAAGCATAAAAGTAGAATATTCTCTATTTCTCATTTCTTTATTCTTGTTTTAGTTATTGTAAGAATATAAACACCTCTCGCTTTGCCAATATTTTGAATAACATCACAAACAGCATTGAGAGTTTCCCCTGAACGGTAAAGATCATCAAAGAGTAGAACATCTTTTCCTTCAAGTATATTATTTTTTATTGAAAAGGCATCTTTCAATACTTCTTTCCGTATTTCAGGGTCATCGATTTCTTTTAGTTGTGAAGTCGTTTTTAATTTCACTAATGATTTAAAATCTACTGGTAAACTACAATGAATTCCTATTGATTGAGCCATTTCATATACTGGTTGAAAGGTACGAGTAAGGTCAGAAGGAGGAATTGGAATTATTAAATCAAGTTGCCATTTTCCTTTATACCTATTTATAAAATCACCTGCATATTTAGCAATTGCATTAACATGACTTTTTTCTTTCCAATATTTTAATTTGTATAATTCTTCTGCTATGGGTGGACGTTTGGTATCCCATTGAATATTACCATAGTTATTGGTAATATTATTCCCTTCTGCATCTTTTATTGGGAAACTTGACAAAGTATGTAAATCCAATGCAAAACCTTCATTCCAATGCCCTGAAAGTTTAATTCCATATGGTTCAACATTCCCGTCTTTTGACAACACAAATCCATTATAATATTGAATAATAGAAAGCTTACTTGGGTCTTTCAAGTCATCTAAATTAATATTTTTATTAACTTCAAGTTTAACATTAATTGGTTCAACATAAAGATGTCCGTCAACCGAATAAAAGTTAATCTTTTCTAACCCATTCTTAGTTTTAAATTCTTGTATTGTCATAGCAATTTATTCTTTAAATTCTGACTCATGTAAAATGCAATTAATAAGTATAAATATTTTATCCTTCTACAAACTCTTTACAAACTTAATACTTCCTAAAACTTTTTAACTATTTTTTGAATTACTATTTTTCTTTTAGGTTGTTGGTTTAATTGCCGCTTACGCGTGTATTATTGTTATAAGATGTTATTCATTTTAAAAATAGGCATTGACAACCAAATGGTTAGTCTTAGACATTTTGTATTGTTGTTAGTATAATCCATCCTATTAGACATTTTGTA
>Ga0007873_1000108_pt1 | contig 25149 bp, 30 predicted proteins | sample CryBogCBH26May08_FD_71228 | JGI IMG/M metagenome (GOLD analysis project Ga0007873, IMG submission 71228) | Freshwater microbial communities from Crystal Bog, Wisconsin, USA - CBH26May08 | ecosystem: Environmental > Aquatic > Freshwater > Lake | place: Crystal Bog, Wisconsin, USA | collected...
AAAATAATATAAAGATATATGGATTAGATATGTATAGTGAAGATGACTACAGAGCGTGTTACCGGAAGAGTAAAGTGGTTTAACAACAAGGCTGGTTATGGGTTTATTACTTTAGCGGAGAGTGACAAGAATGATACCGACATTTTTGTTCACCATAGTTACATTGCACTCACGGACCAGTATAGATATTTAGTGCAAGGCGAGTATGTTGAGTTTTCCTTGATTCCTACTAAGGAGGGAAGCAACCATAAGTTCCAGGCGGGAGATGTAAAGGGAATCAATGGTGGAATGCTCATGTGCGAGACAAGGAGAAATATTCGTGCTAGCAGGATCAACCAAGCAGATGTAAGTTCTGGAGACAATGAGGATGTTGTTATTGAGGCGACTCCTAAGCCTGTTCGTTCTGCCAATGTCCGTGGTTCTGGTCCTAGGGAGGGTGGTGTGAACATCGTCACTAAGGACGGTGATGATAAGATTAAGAGTGCAAGCAAAAAGCGTGGAAGACCTCCTCGCACAGCGCAGTCAAAGGAGAGTGTGTAATTAGTAAATTTTATTTGTTGTAGTGTTGTATTTTATTTTTTTGTAAATTAAGAAAATTTATAAAAAAATAGCAAGTATATATACAAATGTCCACAACTACTAACGAACAAGTAGACACTATACCAGTTGTTGATACTACACTAATAGTTGATACTACACCCACAGTTGATACTACCCCTGTCCCTCAAGCTAATCCTGTTGTTAAGCCTACTTCTTCCGTAACCGTGTCGTCAAGTGGATCATATACATTTTTGTATGGTCTTCAAGGTATGAATACACAGGATGTCACATCTATTGTTTATACAACATGCACGGTTGATAACATTGCTACCATTCCTGGTGGGGATGATAATCGTGCCGCAATATTTCAATGCGACCCTGTTTTTGGATACCATAAAGAAGTATACATAATTGATTCATATGGTACCCAGACATCTTATGATGTAGGTGTCAATATTTTTGTTAACTTTTCAACAAACACAATAACAACTACGCCTTTTCAAGGGTAAAGATAAATATTACTCAACTAGTTGAACGCGAATTTTTTTCTTGAGATTTTCTTCATCAAGAAACAAATATAGTTTGAAATTTCTCTTTTCGTAGTTTTCAATAACTTCCGATAACTGGATTCGCATAGTCATTTTAATTTTAGGCAAGTGAACAAAGTATTGGAATATTCCGTTTTTCCAATCAACGCGGTCAAATAAATATCCCTCATACAATTCTTCCAATTTTTCTGGATGATTTGTATACATTTCAAGCAATGCGCAGTTATTTTGAACTTTACGTATAGAACGCATCGTTATATTGATGTATTCCAATTCATTAACAGTGGTCCATCTTTCGTAAAACTGTTTTGCGTTTTCTGACAAAGGTAGAATGTTGTCATTTTCTTGAAACTTCAAAATATTTAAAAGGTCAACTAGTCGCCTAATAGGACTCGTCGCGTGAATATATACGTCCATTTTTAACAAATCATGTCTTACTGTAACATCACCTTTTTGTTGTAATGTATTTGCATCTACATACTGGCCACCCGTATTACTTTTCCATATTTTGATAAACTGGTATATTTCCTCTGGAATTTCTTTTCCAGCGCTTTCTTCATTCATCGCATCATTGATTGTTATAGAACGAAATATTCCATTATTGTATTTGATTAAATGCTGTGCACAGTGGTGGTTCATAAATATCATCAAGTAACTTACCAATACGTGACTATTGCGTACTGTTTGCATATACTTGTAGTTTTTACAAAGTAGTTGACATACTTCCAATAAATTTTTATAACACGAATTATCCAACAACTTTTCTTCTTCGTAACAGTAATTTTCCACAACTTTAACAATGCAGTTTTTATATGATATATTCAATACTTCTCCACTCTCTTTGTCTATAACAATATCCATTACAAATGCAAACCGCATTACATTTTTTTGTAGACTACATAAATTGTCACTTAAAATAGTCGGAAGCATTGGTTTTTTTCTATCTGGCAAATAAATGGTACTTATTCTCCTTGAAAAAGACTCCCACAAGTTCAACATTTCCATCCAAATAACTACATTACTTATGTAAATACTAAGCGTGTGACAAGAGGTATTTGAATAAACGGTGTCCGTTAAACTAAACCCATCGTCAAAGTCAACACTGGACTCTGGGTCAATTGTGATGACGTGCCATTTTTGTTGGTCTCTTCTGTCTTCTATGGTGGGATACTTTGCCAAAATACTACTTACACAAGATTCATGGGAATTATTTGCCATAAATTGCCGCAAAGCTTTACTTGTATCCTTGTTGAATCGCTGTATAGATTGATTTAGATTTTTACAATACAGTTGATACTCGTAAAAATGATCTAGTTCGTCAACGGAACCCAGCACTTGACTTATTTTGCCCTGTGGATGCTTATCTTGCCACAAGTCAAATACAAACGTGATGTATAAATTAATAAAAACTTTTGAAAATCCCAAATGTTTTATTTCATAAGGAACGAGAAATGCGGGTATTCTCCGGTCGTCCGGTATAACTTTATATAGAAGTTTGTTAGTTTTAAGATCCCTCCCATATGTCTTGTTTGTCTTTAACACGAGAACTCCTGCGATAAACTCACTGGACCTTACTGTAGAATGACATATAGTTACCTTTTTTGTCTCCATATTCACCATAAAATTGTCATTAGAGAGCATTTTTTCTTTTAGGGGATCAATGAAATCTAATTGTATTTCTTGTGGAAACCTTTCTACGTTGTAAAATTTCCAACCACTATAATTTCTATCATGGATATGTACTTTGTATAAAGCCATGATATAGAATACGTTTAAAATATATCTCTAGTAACACATCATTAACAAATATTATTTTGAATCAATTTTTATATGCTTTTGCAAAGAATGGTAAAAGCATGGCAAAATGGCGAGGTCACCGAAGGTGACCGCGCGACTTCGTCACTCTTGTGCCAAGAGAATTAAATATTTTATATCCTCTACAATAACGTTGTGAAACGCTGGCACCCGAAGGGTGTCTGCCATTTTGCCATGCTTTTTTTAAAAGCATACATCTACAAGTCTGTAATGAGCCAATCATCTGCAAAACAAAATGTCGCATACAAGTAGTCTACACTATATACATTGCAGTCAAGTGATTTGATATACTTGCAAAATTGAACTTCTGCGGATGGATTTTTTTCGTCAAGTTGTTCTAAAAAATGAAACGATTTTAAATATTTGCATCGCATTGCGAATAAACCCATGACGCAGTCGTTTGGGTCAAACTCCATTGTTCCAACGTTTAAAAATTTCATAAAAATATCATAGTTGAGTTGTTGATTACAAACCAAGTCAAAAAAATAACTGTGATATGGATGATATCTTCCTGTAATTTTAATAATCATGTCTTCATCTTTGATATTGTATTTTTTAATAACGTCATGAATATCCGCCAATTCATTCAATGCTTTATGATAATAGAGGCGATTGTTATTATTTTCCGTGTAAAATACCGGTACATCTAAATCATCTAGGTACGTTTCTCTCTGCCCATTGTTTTCAACAAGAATTGGAGTTATATTTCTGGGTAGCATGGCCAAGGTTTGGTTGATACTGTTCAAATAGGTATTTTTTCTAAATTCATCGTCCTTTCTTGTATGCTGATTTTTATCTATGATGCTAGAAGTTATTATTAAATATATCATTGTTTTCTATATTTTATACTCTATTATTCTATATTTGTTTTTTATTTTGTTTTTTTTCTTTTTTGCCTTCATTTGCCAGTTTATCATTTTCTTTTACGGAAGAGACTTGTTCTACTTTTTTTTGCGGTATAGCTTCCGTTTTTATACTGTTTGTTTTGTTTCCAATAATATTTATTTTTAGGTTTTGATTTTGCAAAGCGTACATAATGGCATTTGGTATAATAGCAACATTGTTCATATGTGTCCTATACCGACAAGATACAAGGCATGATTTTTTGTCAAATTGAATACTATACCACCAGTAAGCAGGTATATAGAGTGCTTTTCCTAAAGGAAGAATGACTTCCAAACATTTGTATTTTGCCTGTGGATCTATTAACCATGGATTGACTAATGAACGAAACTCAAAATTTTCATAGTCGCTAATGGGTTCTAAATATTTATTATTTTTGGGTGGAGCCAGCTTTATTCTTACAGATCCTTGAGTAACCATAAAATAATTGCGATAATTTAGCTCATAACGAAATGGAGTTTTTACCTGGTCGCTTCCCATCATGATATCGTATTTACAATTAGAAATCATATATGGGCGAAGATATTCATCGTTGTATTGAATAGATTTAACAACACCAGTTTCATTCAAGAAATCTAGATTGTTTTCTGAAAAATAGACACCGCTAGTGTCTTCTTGGAATAATTTTATTGCATCACCAAGTTGAAGTGGTAAATAACTACAGTCTTTTTCTCTTGCGTTCCTTACCTTTAGTTCAAATGCATGATAATTGGCGAGTAAGTTTTCTATATTGCATATTTCTGCGATTTTTTGATCGTGAAAGTCAAGTAAAACAGGCTGTCTTAAATCACAGATTTCTTCCAGTTTGTCTTTAGATGCGTCTTCTAATTCGTATATTTCTAAATCATCGCTTGTTTTAAGTTGAAACTGTACATGCAAATAAGTAAATAATATAATACAAAATATGAAAAATCCTAGTATGAGTTTCATTATAACTTTGATGACTAATAAAAGTTACAACAATAAATATTGATTTTAGACGAATAGAGAATATAGTTTATTGTCTCACTCACTCTTTCTTCCCTACTTGACCATTTTAATTTTATTTCTTACATCTATATAACACATCATTTCAATTAAACGATGCAACATGGTAAATATAGATGAAGGATTGTATAAATATAGTACTTGCAATGCATTTTCCGGTTCGTGTTTAGGTAAATAATACAACTTATATGATAAATCTTTTGCATAATCTTTATATTTGTCGCAATCTGTAATTGTAATACCTTTTAAACAAATATGTAATGTGAATGTAGTGTAGTCATTTAACACGAAATTAAATATATCTTCTATATGTCTTGTTACGTAATCGCAAGATATTTTGTATTTCATTAAGTGCTTAAAGTACTTACAGTCAACATAAATGTGATTTTCATTGGAAGCGCAGAGTTTTTTCAAACATTCTTCTGGTGTTAACTTGTCGTTTACTTTTTCATCAAACATATTTTGCATAAAGTATATTTATATTTTTATAACACAAATATACTTTATATAATTATTTTTGTTATACAAAACTATTCTTCGTCATTGGATTCAACATCAGTTACAATAACTTCAAGGTTGGCCTTTTCTTCTTTTTGTTCTTCTTCTTTTTCTTCTTCTTCCATTGTTGGAGTTTGTTCACTTTCTTTGTACTCTTGGTCTTGATTTTGTGAAGAAGTATCTTGTTCCTGCGCAACTATTTCATCAGTTGTAGTAACAGGAACCGGAACAGGAACCGGAACAGGAACCGGAACAGGAACCGGAACAGGAACCGGAACAGGAACCAAACAGTCGCTTGTGGATTCTGGAGACTCTTCACTATGAAGTGCTTCTTCTTCTTCTTCTTTTTCTTGGCTAGAGTTTTCAACTACAGCTACATTTGTATCATTTGTATTTTGCACAGGAACCACTATTTTCATTATTTGTTGACTGTTGTCTAGTGTCATTGTTTGTAACTTGAATAAGGTATCTTTTGTTTCTCTTAAATCATTTTCTAAAAGAGAAATTTTTTCAAGAAGACCGCTCACCTTGGCGTCTAATTGTTTGTTTGGAACATTTAATTTTTTTTCTAAATCTTCAAGTCTTGATATAATACTTTTGACTACAACATCATCAAACATTGAAGTGGAGACATTAGAATCGTTGGTAAAGAGAACTTGATTTTCATCAGAGGTTCCTCCAGTAACACCGTCAATCTTTTTAGTAAGAAGTTCAAGACGTCCAAGACGTAGTGTAATAAGTCCAATTGCATCTGATACAGATATTTTTCCAATTTCATATTGTTTGGTTTGCGATGAATTTTGCTGTAGCTGTTGCTGTAGCTGCTGTTGTTTTTGGCCTGGTATGGATGGTTGTTGATACTGCTGTTGCTGTTGATACTGTTGCTGTTGGTACTGTTGTTGGTATTGCTGCTGTTGCTGCATTTGTGGGTTAACTCTTTGCATATTCGCCGGAACTTGCCCAGGCCTCATTTGTTGTTGTTGAATCTGCTGCGGTTGTGGGCTAAAAGCAGACTGCGAAGCAATAGACGTTCTTGGACGGTTTTGTGTATTTTGCGGGGGTTCTGCGGCCCTTCTTTGTCTTGCTGCTGCGATTGAACGAGAACTACTCATAATAAAAATCTGCTATATATTGTTTTTTTATTATGGACGCAGAATAGATGATGTATATCTTATGACAAATATGTCTTTTCCTTGATGAGGTATTTATTCTTTTCTTTTTATAATTTAAGTTAACTAGAACAAATGGAAAGTTTAGAAAATACATCAAAATCCGCTACTGGATTCTTTAAACATGTATTCCAGTTGGACGATGATTCTAAAGGAGATATATTAAACATAATACAATATGCAGTTTTATCTATTATTCCCATTGTAATTGTGAATAAAGTTATGCAAAAATACGTCCCTGAGGCAAATGATGACAAGGGAAGTTTAGAAATAGTGGCAGAGGTGCTATTACAAATTCTGGGAATGTTTATTTCCTTGTTTTTTATTCATCGCATTATAACCTTTGCTCCCACATATAGCGGAATAAAGTATCCAGAGTTTAGCGTCGTTTTTATTGTATTATCTATGTTGATGATTACTTTGAGTTTACAAACAAAATTAGGCGATAAAGTTACTATTTTAGTAGATCGTGTTGTGGAATTGTGGAACGGAAAAACGGACGAAAAAGATGCTAAAGGTAAGGGGAAAGGCAAAGGAAAAGGCAACGTCAAAGTGTCACAACCCTTGTCTCAAGGAGCAAATCAAGCAGCTATGAGCCAAGCAATGTATAGCGATGGACAAAGCACTTCTATTAGCAATTTGCCCATGGTAAACCAAGACTATATGCAAAATAGCGGCGGTAGTGTCTACACAGGTCCCAATCCATTAATCAACGCCGCCACCCCTGGAAACGGACAATTTGACCAGGGCCCAATGCCTGCGAATGAGGCGTTTGGAGGAAGCATGTTTGGCGGAACGGCTTTTTAATTTACTTGAAAACAAAAGACATAAATACTTGTGTAAATATTCTATACACAAGTATAAACAAATAAAATATATATGGATAATGATGACAAAGATTTGCCAACAGATGAAGTTTTGAATGCACTAGATAACCTTGATAACGATGCCAATTCATACTTGTTGGATATGACAACAAATAAAATGGAAAAAATAAAAAAAGAAATATTAGAAGGGCTTCATTTGCCCAAAATGCTCGTTCAAGAATATTTGGATAAATTGAAAGATTATATTTACCTGGACGAGATGCAGCATTTAAAAAACGGCTCTTTTATTCGTTATATTCCAGTTACAGATCCAGAATATTTGCCATTGAATAGCGGCGGAATATTGTGTGAAATAAAAGTGTTGGATGACGGTCTTTCTCTCGTTTGTAAAAAACCTGGACCAGTAAAGCGTCATTTTCAAATCAAGTTTGATGAACACTTGATTTTTCAAAAGCTCACAAAACAAGAATTGATTCTTTTGAAAACAATGGACTACCTTAGCTAATGCAAGTTCACTTTTTATCCTTGCAATTCTTACAATCTTTGAAGAGGCCCGGAACAAACTTTCTAACCATTATCATGTTCATTTCAAAATCCGTTAATCTTTTTTTTATTGTGGAGTTTCGCCTTCCTCTTTTTTTGGAAGTCACCATTTTGTATCCTTTTCCGCCCTTTATCGTGATCCGTCTAGTTATTTTGTGACCACCGTGATCCATACATTCTGTGCAATGGTAGTTTTGCATTTTTTTGGAATCGGATCCGTGTTTTTTCATTTTGCGTCGTTCTCTTTATATTAGTTTGCAGAATATATTTTGCGCCGTTCTAAATAACCGCTTCTACGCTTTCTAGCGCGCCTTCTACCCAGCCTTGATGTATACTAACTGCCTCTCCAACAACAAAGACATTTGGCATTGGATGCTGTGCCTCTTTTACAAATTCGCGACGATTTTTGTATTGCCCGTGGAGGGGTTCATAATAATGTGTTCCAATGGGCCAATAAAAATCAATCATGTCCACAAGTTGGAGAGAACTGCTGGGCAAACCTAATGACATTTCTAATGCGCGGGAAAAGTGATCACGATTTTCCGCAGTATTTTTCAAGCGTCCTTTTTCCTTGAAAAATTTTGCTCCATCGTTATCTGTATAAACAATCATGTATATACCCTTATTTTCGTCTATATTGATTACTGAGTGAATTGGTCCCGCGACAACCGTTCTATTGGGTACGGCTTCTTTCATAATAGGAATACTTGACTGTGCAAATTTTCCGTAGACCCGCAAAAAAGGTTGTCCGTGTATTTGTTTGTATACATTATCTTTTGGAAAAAATGTGCGAAGTGAATCTATGTCTGTCGCGACAATTACAACGCGACAAGAAATTGGACTTCCGTTTTTTACATCCAATACATAAATTTCTTCTTGTTTTCCCATATGTTTTTCAATTGCTGTAACGTTGCACGAAAATTTGATGTCGCATTTGATTGCTGATGCTAGCGTGTTGACTAATTTTTCCCAGGGCACATATAATGCGGTCCATCCGTCTTGATTATCATCCATTCCATAATTGTACAATACATTGTAAACATCTTCATTTTCATAATCTGTATAAGTGGATGTGACCAAAAAATTTTGGTATGTATCACATCCTAAAATATTGATTGCAAATTGTTTGAATGTTTCCTTTACTGGTTGTTTTCTCTTTTTGTATTCTTTTTTCAATTGTATGATAATCTTTCCAATATTGACTACATTTTTTACACTACTTGCAAATTTTGTAACGGCGACACCTTCATTATATTTTATCTTTAATTCTCGTAAAAGAGAGATCAATAGTTCATCTTTTTCTTTTCTTCCTACTCCAGCTCCGGTTGAAATATCTACACCATGAAAGTTAACAGTTGATGTTCTACCGCCAATCCATTTTTTTTGTTTTTTTTCCACAATTAAGATATTTGCACCCGGGACCTTTTTTTTAAGTTTATATGCACTATAAAGACCTGATATTCCAGACCCTATTATAACCACATCATATATCATAACTATAGTATTCCTATATTTGATATATAATATATTTATTCATTTTCTATTTTTCTTTGTTTTATTTTTCCGTTTGAGTTTATCTATATTTACAAATCTACCATTAGTACATTTGAACGATTTTCTTTTTAATCCTTTACGGTTGAATACTGTGCGAGTGCAAATACCAATTGCTTTGGGTTCGTTGTTAGGGCTAACTTTTTTTATACATTTACATAGTTTGAGAGAAAGAACATTTTCCGCGTGTTTTTTTAAAAGTGACATTGATTGTGGTATAGGTAAATGATAATATTCCAATATTTTAATATAATCGTTTCTTGTTAACATTAAACGCGGCAAAGTATTCTTTATACTATACTATACCCATAAAAATACGGGGTCTCCCCATACTAGAACGAAGTTTGGGGTTTACGGGGTCTCCCCATAATAGAACGAAGTTGGGGGTTTACGGGGTCTCCCCATAATAGAACGAAGTTGGGGGTTTACGGGGTCTCCCCGTATAATATTGCGTTATTTCAGATGCCTCCCAAAGTTGTTGTGTTTGATTTAGATGAAACGCTTGGTTATTTCTCTCAACTAGGGCAATTTTGGGACATTCTATCTTCTTATCTAAAAAGTAAAAATATACCCTTGACCCAACAAGAGTTTATAGAATTGCTAAATTTGTTCCCAGAATTTCTAAGGCCAAACATTTTCTCCATTCTAAACTATCTCAAACATAAGAAAGAGAGAAAACATTGCCAAGGTGTCATGCTTTACACAAACAACCAAGCGCCACGATCTTGGGCCACCTTTATCGTTGAGTACTTAAACAATAAAATAACGTATAGACTCTTTGACCAAGTTATTTCCGCGTTCAAAGTAAACGGAAAAAGGATTGAAATGTGTAGGACCACGAATGAAAAAACGGTGGGCGACTTCATAAAATGTACCAAGCTCCCTATAAATACCGAAATCTGTTTTCTTGATGATGTTTATCATCCGGAGATGATAGGAGACAATGTTTACTACATAAAAGTAAATCCGTACGTTTACAATCTTCCTTTTGATGAAATGGTTGAGCGGTTCGTACGAAGTGATTTGGCTAAAGACTTGCTTGGCCAAGAAAAAAATACCCACGATTTTCAATCCTTTGTAAAAGTATATCTTGAGACGTCTCACTTTTTTTATATTGAAAAGACAAAAGAAGAATATGAAATTGACAAAATTGTTTCTAAAAAAACAATGATTTTATTACAAGATTTTTTCAAAAAATCGTGGAATGAAACAACACAAAAGGTAAGACATAGGGTTAAAGGTAAGAGAGGAGTTACCAAAAGGAAAAGTGATAACACTTTTACACATTGAAAATCCACACATTTTATACAAGTAATTTACGATAATTATGACCGCTACTACATTTATAATCTTCAATCACGGGACATGCTGCGTCGTTATTTCTATAATATAATTTTTGTTGCCGACATATGCATAAAACACTCTTTTTAAATGGGGAAGGATTATGCCGGTTATAATAATATCCCGAGCCAGTATAATCATATCCCTTTGGACACTCAAAATTTCCACATAATCTACATAATCTCCGTGATTTTAAATCGCCAGTTTCGTTTGTAAAACGATGGATGCCTCTATATGGCGTTACTAACATAATTTCAACATAACTTTGTCCATACGGATAACCGAAATAACCGAAAAATGACTCAATGGTTTTTTCTTTAGAAAGAAACTCTTCTACTCTTTTTTTTTGTAATTTTTGTTGTCGGATTTTTATACAAATGTCCTCAAATACATACTCTTTTATAATATCTACAATAACATCAGGTACGCGAAGGCGTTTAACAATCATGAGTTTCATAACTGTCGTCATTTTTGATTGGTACTATTTTAATACATGACTCTTTTTTGTTAAAAAGATTTCAATTTTTTCTTCCTTTTCTCATTTTATATCTTTTGATTAAATGCACTTTTTATATTTTCCGTTTTGTTTTTCAAATAACTCACAATAGAAACAAGATATTGGTTTACGGCAGTGGTGGCCAAAAGAAAACATCCCGCAGAAAACGCGATTTTCCTGTCTAGTTCTGTGAAAGAACCCCTTTTCACAAAGGGATGAAACCGCCAAAGAAGAAAAAAACAAATATAAATCTTAATCCAGAAGTCTAATAAATCAATATATTTTGGAGAAAGTGCAGCTATTCCAAATGCGGTGCCAAAATAAATGATATAGGTAAGACCTATAAATAAGTCAAAGCCATAAGACTGTATACTATAAAGGCTTGTATCCTTCATAGTATACTTGAAGAAATTAGTAATGCTAATGCAAAAAGTAAAAACTAAAAACTAAAAACTAAAAACCAGCAATATTAAGCACGCTAAATGGTTTCTCTTTGGTCTCGCTTGTAGGAGCAGCTGGCCCTCCGACTGAAGGCACGCTGTTTTTACTTTGTGGAGGTGAGGCAAATGCTCCCACTCCCCATAAATATTGCATAATACTATTGGGATAACTAGATTCACCGTTAATAGATGGAATCATAATTGGACAGTCGTAATTATTAACAGCTATATCACAAGGATTACAAGGACTATTGATGAATGAAAATCCAGGAAGTAAATATGGCAAGTCTTCATTATTCACCGTATTCATGGTAGCATTCCCAGAACCATCCAACATATACATTCTAGAACCTATAAGATTACCAGAGGGATCTAACTTACACGTTAATTTTTTTAGGTTTGCCGCATAAATGAATTTATCGTATGTATATTCTCCCAAAAAGTATGCCCATATATTTTGTAGATTTTGTTCTGAAACTGTCGCCTGAGTTGTTTTAATTTGATAATGGATATTGTCTTTAACTGAAATATCGCTACTTTGCCCGTTTAGTTTCAATACTGTGGTAAAATCTTTTGTAAATTGATCTGTCCAAGGCCAGATTTTGTTGTTTATATAACTAAGAACATCTTTTTCTGGTACTCCGACTGATCCAATATTTTTTTGTAGATCATCTGTTAATTCATTACAACTTGCATCCGCTTTCCACTTGGTTACCGTATCACTCGTATAAGTGATTGCCCCAGGTTTTGTATAAAAGCCCTCCTCAACCATGTCAAATGAATATTTAATAAAAGTAAAAAGGAGTCCAAGTAAACATATTACTAAAACAAACCAACAAAAAAATTTTCTTTTATCCTTTATCATTTTCATTTTTAAAAATACTTCTTGTATAATGTCTAGAATTTTATTATTTATTCTATATATATATACAACTAGATGTCAAATCAATTTGAAAGTGCAAAAATTCACGAGGAAACAAACAAAAGAATTTCAAGCAGAAATGTCCCTTCTGGGATGTTGCAGCCTTATCTTAGCGTAAGACCGGTCATGACAAAATATTCCAGGTTGCCTATCGTAGATCCTAGAAAAGAAAACAGCATAAAGGTTCCTATTTACCCCACTTATAATATTAATCAAACATTTAATCCTGGAAATGATACGGGTCCTTGGTCTGGATATTCTTCTGGTGTAAACGTAGAGTCGGATTTAAGAAACCAAATATTTGCATTACAACGCGGAAGTCAATCTGTCTATGTTCCCTCTAGTCAAAGTGATTTGTATAGTTATCAATTTAGGCCTATGAAAAATGAGTATCAACCCTTTCCAAATCTCTTCAAGAAGGAACAATTTGACACTTTCAACCCAGTTCCACCAAATATACATCAAACTCTTTTCCAAAGTTCCACTAGAACCAATACTTTAGATGCTCCTATTTACACGGACAGGTTCCCACAGTAAATGCTTTTATAAATGCTTTTAGAAAAAGCATGGCAAAATGGCACGTCATCTTCGATGACGAGCGACTTCGTCCCTCTTGTGCCAAGAGAATGAATAAATTTTCTCTATAATAAACTAGACGAAGTCGCTCGCCGTCTGCGACGGCGTGCCATTTTGCCATGCTTTTTCTAAAAGCATATATATGTGGTACTGTTATATATTAAGAAACAAGTTGCCTCAATATAAAAATCTTACCTACAACGGTTCAACCAATGATCCGGTTCGCCGTTTGCGACAGCACAATGAAGAGATTTGTGGAGGTGCGCGGTTCACGCATGGAAAAGGCGGTGCCTGGGAAATCTATGCATTAATGACGGGATTTCCAGATCATGTCAATACCCTTTCTTGCGAATGGCGCATCAAACACCCAAATGGAAAACCAGGAGCAAGAGAGAAAAAACACTGTGGTGTCTTGGGTCGTATTGAAGGATTAAACGAAGTACTTCCTTTAGAGAGATGGACAAAACAATGCACTGTAGACAATCGCACCATGACATATAAACTTTATTTGGCACAGGATGTCGCTCACTGTATAAAGAGAGAACTCGTTCCAGAAAATGTTGAAATTATTGTTGTGGAGGAGGGAAAATCCCTACTAGAGTTTGTCACGCGCTAGAAACAGGAAATTTATAACTCGCAAAAAATATAATGAGCAGAAATGATGATTATATTAACCAAGTGACCTTAGAGTGCTTTATGAACAGTCATGTCAAAAAAAAGTTTGAAAAGAAAACTGCACCAAATAAAAAAGACCAAAAGTTTTATAGAAAACGAATTCTGGCCTTGACAAAAGAATTGCTTTATCAAGACGATGAAAATAAACAACAGGACAATGTTATCGTTGAACAAGTAATAGTTCCTGGGCCAGATGTGCGTCAATCATTCAATGCATATATCAAGGGGTGCATTGAACACTTTAAAATGACGGACAAGACAGACATTTTACAAGAAAATTATGCGGATTTGATGAATGATATTCCGGAAGTATTCAATGAGACGGATCTTTACAATGCAGAAGAAGCGAATCAACTTATGATGCGGCAAGTCAAAGTCAACGCGCCAACCATGGATAAGTATGTAAAGCGAACATTACTTTATAAAAAGGATCCACCGCCCTTACCTGTGCAACGTAAACTAAACTTGAAAGATCCGGCTTTGAAAACAAAAGGATTAGGAAAAGACAAAGAATCAAAGGAAAAAGAAAAGGAAAAAGAAAAAGAAAAGGAAAAATAAAAAGAAAAGAAAAATAACTAAAAATAAAAATAAAAAATATATCATTACTATGTATGACAAAGTCTAACTCAAAAACAAGAAAAAATATAAAAAGGGGGCGCAGCACGCGTTCAAAAAGAACAAAAAAAAATATTGTTTCTAGCGATGAACCGTTAGGTCCAACGGGTGAAATGAAACGATTGCAGTGTAGCCCCAATCCTAAAAAGAAGGATTTTAGTTGTTTTAGTGACGAATCCATTCATCAGTTGAGGGACATGTGGAACGCGCGCCATCCAGACACATCTATAAGTTCAAACGACTCTAGAGAGATATGGACAACCTTGAAAGAAAACTTGAAAAGCGTTTGCAACAAAGAGTCGTGTTGGTTGAGACAAAATTTCGTAGGAAATGACAAAAGCAAAAAATTGATGGAAGAATCTTTTGCTCCGCAAGCACCCAAGTCGTGGAAAAAGAAACCAAATGAATGGTTGAGTAGTATGGATATCTTGCGTGTAATGAAACAATATGAAAAAGCATACAAATGTTTTGAGTTTATGGGGCCTTCACCCATTGACTATGATACGAAACAAATGTACGGAGAATGCGTTTGGGAAGAGTTATGTAATTTCAACTTGAAACAACAAATGGACAAGGGTAAATTCAAAATAGGCGTAACGTTCAATTTGGATCCTCACTACAAGGGGGGTTCTCATTGGGTTTCGCTGTTTATCAATACCAGAAAAAAAATTATTTTTTATTTTGACAGCGCTGGAGAGAAAATACCGCAGCGTATCATGAAGTTTGTAAAAACGGTCACCATGCAAGGAAAATCCATAGGTATAGATTTCAAGTTTGATCAAAATTATCCCGTAGAGCACCAATATCAAAACACAGAATGCGGAATTTATTCCATCTTCTTCATCGCTCATATGTTGGAAGATAAAATAAACGAATACTACTTAAAAACGCATATCTTAAAGGACAAGTATATGTCCAAATTTCGCAAAATATATTTCAACGACTCTATGGAATAGGGGGAACCAATAGATTCCCCCAAACATCCCTCCTTTTACACCCTTGAAGATTTAAAATGGAACGCCTTTCAGGCGTTCTACTAGATTTTCAAGAGCAACGTTACCGATAAATCAATTAAAAGGCAAACCGCTGTAAGCGGTTTGTCCCATTTTAAATGTTCAACGGTGTAAACACATTGACTTTGCAGTTAATTTGTTTTCTTTATTTATTTATTTATTTATACTTTTTGGAAGAAAGCCAAATCCAGTAATCTATCGTTTACTTCTAAGACGCGTAGAAGGAGAAAATATTATTCTAGTAAAAATCATATAAATAATTAGACCAATAAATAAGAAGAATGTCTGTGTCTTCTTTTTTATCAAATGAAAATGTACAAATTTTATGGGAAGTTATTATTGATGACCCGGCGGTCTCACAAAATACAACAACGCAACAAGTATTTACGCGGGTTATTCCGGAATTCTATGAAAGAGAGAAGAAGAAATTTGGCTCGCTCATGGAAATGAATAAGCATTTCATATCTATTATAATAGACCTGTTGAATAACGGAAAACAACTACAACAAAAACAAGAACAAGTCAAAGGGCTTAAAGAAAAAATAACCTTTGAGGAGTTGCAACAAGAACGCGTATCCCAATTTGAAAAAGATTTGAACGCAAAACAACAGGAGTTTTCAAGTGCAATGGCAATTCCTCTTCCACCCGCACCGGTTTTTTCAGACACACAGAGAGAAGAAATGGCGATACCCTTGACAGATATGGAAAAGATGATTGAACAAACACTTGCAGAAAGAAATTTGGAGATGCAAAAAATTCAACAAACTCTAAGCGCGAGTCAAAGTAGTAATGGTGACTCTTGGTTGAAAGGCCAGTCAACTTCGGTAAAAGAGCAAAACGAACGAGAGAAACAAACCGCGCTCAACTCTGCTTATGTGCCAAAAACAATACAAATAGGAAAAGAAATGAAAGAAGTAAGTTGGGGAGAAACAACCCACATAGAGAATTTCTCTCCATTAATGCCAATCGCGCCCGATCGTCATGAAAATCCCTCCATATTTTCCAAATTAAAGGTAAAGGATCCCTTGAAGGAACTAGAAGACTTGATGAATGCGCGTTTTGACAAAATAGAAGAAATGATAATATCAATAAATAAAAAAGAATAAAAAGATATTACATTACTTATTTTATAGAATGTCCGCAAGGTTGATTAGTTATTCAAGGCCTCCTGATGATGTAGAAGGAAGAACCGGTACAGATGTGCTTCAAGATCTAGTTGCTTACTGTGCAAGAGTTTCTAATCCAGCAAATCAAAACAATACAAGTACAAATGAACGGCTCATAAATTATTTAATACGCAATCAACACTGGTCTCCTTTAGAAATGGTGAATATTTGCATTGAAATTGAAACAACACGTGATATTGCTAGACAAATCCTGCGTCATCGTTCATTTTCTTTTCAAGAGTTTTCGCAAAGGTATGCACTGGCAGACTTGGGATTCGTTAAAAAAGAAGCTCGTTTGCAAGACACACAAAATCGCCAAAATAGTATAGAATGCGACAGTGTATTACTAGAAGATAAATGGGATGAAGTTCAAAATTTGTTGATTGAGCATGTTGAAGGTGCGTATAAATGGGCGATTGATAATGGAGTTGCAAAAGAGCAGGCTAGGGCGGTTCTTCCAGAGGGGATGACACTAACAAGAATGTATATGAATGGAACCTTGAGATCTTGGGTCCATTACATAGAGCTGCGTTCCGCAAATGGCACACAAAAAGAACATCGTGAAGTTGCTCTAGCGTGTGCAAGTGCGATTGAGCCAATATTCCCAATGATAACTTCTATTTTGTCTAATTTGAAGAATAAAAAAATTGATTAGATTGTTTGTTTCTCATTGTATTATACTCAACAACACAAAGTAAAGTATAATGCGCGTCTACAGAGCCACGATTGCAGTATCCGTTTTCCTCCTCAACTTGGTTTCTTTAACATTGACCAATGCCTTCTCTTTCGCGCAAAAAACGAGAAAAAATGTTTTCCCGCAAAAGAAAAAAACTACACTTATTTACCATGATAACGAGGTATGGAATGATGGTGAAGTTCCCTGGGATTTTCCTAATAACAAAGAGGAAAAAGAAGACAAATCATATTCTCTTGTCCAGCTAGTAGATACGAATCAATACCCCAACAACCAAGATTTTTCATCTACAAGAGAAAAAATATGGCTTTTTCTGGAAGAAATTAAATGGAAAGCTCGTGTGTCTGGAGCCCTAAACGGGATGTATGTGCAGGTTGGTACGGGAGATGTTATTATGAATCAATTAGAAGACTTTGATAACTGTGATGTATGCAACACAACTTATGACAAATTAGGAACGCATATTGAAAATAAAATGCGTTCAGTCAACAATTATAATACAGAATTTGAGTTTCTTCTCACAATGGCTACCTTTTTGTCATATAGGATTTATAAGAATATTGAACTGGAGGATTTAAAGAACGAGATAGATATGCCACTTTATTTTAAAATAAGACGTCAGTCTATCTTGTTTACGCTTTGTATGTTGCTCATATTTACAAAAAATGTGAAAAATGCGATCTAGATGCTTTTAGAAAAAGCATGGCAAAAAGGCAAGCACCCTGCGGGTGCCAGCGTTTCACAATATTTATCATAAAGGTATTCAATTCTCTTGGTACAATAGTGACGAAGTCGCTCGTCATGGAAGATGACGTGCCATTTTGCCATGCTTTTTCTAAAAGCATATAAAAGTACTTATTTGCTAATCAACGTATTAAATATTTTTTTCCCGTCTGGTTTCACTTCAAGAGTTCCAATTAATATAGGATCACCTTGACCCGTTTCCTGTACTTGTTTGTAGCTATCCAAGTCATAGACATTATAGAAATTTTCTTTCATTTTTCGTCCAGCATAGTCAGTGCCACGAATCTTGATTGGCTTCGCTTTCCATATATCTTTTCGTTTGTTGGACATGGCAACCGTATCTATTTGATCTTGATCAATAGATGGATTATAAACAAAAGTGTTATTTTTAGGCTCTCCAAAAGAAATACATTGAAGACCTTCCTTGCTATTTTTAGAGTAAATGGCACAATCTATGGAAGTTTCTTTGATCGCTTTGGTCAGTTGCGAGCTTAGTTCTTCCTTGATTGACGATATTTCGTACAAGGCCTCATCACTAGTAAGTGGAACTTTGGGTTCTCTCTTGCTCAAATCACTCCGTTTAAGTTCAATAGAATCGTCGCCATCAACTTGTGATTTTGTAAAAGTCATCAAGTAAATAAATACTTCAACCGTTTGCATATCAAGTGGCAAATCTTTGTGACTGCAAATACGCCTCGCCCTACCAATAACCTGTTCTGTGCGGACCGGATTCCAGTAAGGTTCCATGATGTGAACATATCGCGTGTTTTTCAAGTTGATTCCTTCTGACCCAGAAGAAGTAATCATGAGTACTTTGATAATACTGCCCATATTGTTATCATTCGCAATTTCTCTAAGATGAGAAGCCAGGCTAGGCGCAAGCGCATCCCAATTTCCATTGTAAATATTACGAATCACTTCTTTTTCTTCCGCGCTTTCTGTTCCCGTATAAAGCGCGAAAGTGGGTCTGCCTTGGTCTTCCTCCTCCATGGCAAGCTCCCAAACACCAGAAGAATTCTTTTTGATTTTAAATCGCGAGAATCCATTCTGTTCAAGGGTCATGGCGAAAAGTCCGATTCCTTCCAGTGTGCGAAATTGACTGTAAACCAAATGCAAGCCACGATAATCCGGATCCTTGATATTTTCCAACATGTGCAAAAATTTTGGACTGTATGTCTGCAGTCCCTCTGGACTCAAATATTCACCAGCATGTTCTTTCATTTCTTTGATTGCATTTGCCAGTCTCACTTGATATCCAGAGTCGCCAATTTCATTCAAAACCTCGTCTGCGTCTTCCTCCAATGGTGCGCCTTCATCATCTTCCACTACAACCTCTTTATCACTCTTTGCACCCTTTTTCTTTTGTTCCTTTTCTCTTTCTTTTTCAACTATTTCTTCAACAGTCAAGTTGACGTCTTCCTCCGTCTCTCTAGGTTTGGGTCGTCCAGGAGGAACTGGCATGACAAAGTTGCACGCACAACGCGAAAAAATGCGATAAGTAGAACTGCTGTCTTTGTAGACCCCATCCTTGTCAAACTGGCCCTGTTTTTTTTTCGTGCTCGTCTCCTGTTTTCTCTCTTCTTTCCTAGAGGCTTCGTATACTTTGAATTGGTATTCGCTCATGGGAATTTTTACGACGTGATGATAGTCCGGTGTTTTGTCGTATCTGGGAAGCAAGTCTTCTTGGGCACTGCGAAAATAAGATGTTAATCCAATGATGCGACGTTTAAAAGACTCAATATTTTTCGCGGTTTTTGTGTCCATGTCAATGAATCTGGCGATAAAATCTTCAAACTTATCCGGGAGTGCCTTGTAATTATGAACGCGAATGCCGGAAGTATTCACTTCAATTTCCATTTTGCGCAAGGTTCCAATGATTCTTCTCTCAAAATCGTCGTCACTTACAAAATCGTCTCCACTAGCCAAAGCTAGAGTACCGCTCTTATCTTTCACCTCACCGGAAACGCCTTGATATCCCGCTCTCTCCTTTATCCTATTTTTGAATCCAAGAGGATTTCTGGTAACCATGATTTTTTTGCTAGACGCAGAATATTCCAAATAATCAAGGGTTTTCTCTCCTTCCAGCGACTTTATAAGCGTTTCTGTAGTAATTTTTTTGCTAGTTTTTACATCTAGTGGAATTTCCCACGTCTTGATGTATCCGCGCAAAATATTAAACAAAATCGCGATTTCATTGGGATAATTAATGATGGGTGTGCCGGTAAGCAAAACGACGCGCGCATTTTTGGCGGACATCAAGTATTCATAGAGTTTCAAAGACATGGCTTTGGGCAAATAACTCTTCTCTCCGCGGGCGTTTTCCGGTATATCTTTCTCTCTCTTGAGTTGATTCACGATGCGACTAATAAAGTTGTGAGCTTCATCAATAATGACTACACAGTTATCAAATAGATTTCTTTCGTAGTCGCCTGTCATCTCTTGAAGTCTGGCGGCGCGGAGGCCGTTATAATTGATAAAGGTATACTTGGACTGGATCATTTCGTCCAACTGTTCGTCCAAGTTTTTCTTTTGAGGGCCGCTAAGTTCTGCATAGTTGGACTTCTTCTTGACGTTGACGACCCACGCGCCTTCTCTCTTTTCTATCCAATCCATAGAGAGAGAAAGAATGGAAGAGAGAGTTTCATAGGTGTCTGGATCGTCAATCCATTCCCAATATTGGTTTTTCTTGTACATGAGATCGCCGCATTTTTTCAACTCTTCCATGTAATTTCTGCGGAGAGAAGCAGGGGTCATAACAATGATGCGTTTACCAGTTTTCATTCCTTCTGCAAGAGCGATGGATGTGCAACTTTTACCCGTACCTAAATTGTGATATAAGAGAAGTCCACGGTAAGGTGTATACAAATTCATGTAGTCGCGAACAAGTTTTTGATGTGTCATTAATGAAAAATCGTTATTTTGTCCAATAGTATCACAAGAAACATTTTTAGTCGCATCTTCTATCTCTTGCTTATAAGGCTCAAAGAGAGAATTGATAAAGTTGACAAATATTTGACGATTATTCATATAGTAGCTGGAAACCTTGATGTTGACCGGCGCACTCTTTATAGGAAGCCTGCGCAAATCGCCAATGTCTACCCATTCCTCCGGCCCTAGTTCCGCGATTCCTTTTTCTACTTTGGCAGTGATTCTTTTTTTTTCAACAACGGGTGCTGTGTCTTCGCCCTCTTCTTGTTCAATGAAGAGTTTTTTGTCTACTTTTTTTGCCCGTTTTTTAGGTGGTTGCGCTTGCTTTTGTTTTTCTCTCGCTTTTTCTTCTTCTTCCTCTTCTTCTTTTTTCTTCTTGTCTTTGGGTCGTTTAACAGAGACCTTGGAAAGCTTGTTGAGTTGCAAGCGTTCTCTCAATTCCTGTAAATCAATTTTGGATTCTTCCTTGTCTCGCGCATCTGTGAATGTGACCCCCTTAATCCCCACTTCGTCGCTCACTCGCAGTCCTTCTTTTTCATCAATAATGACTCCTACTTTATCGTGGGGTTTTACAACCGGTTTTAATTTAAGTTTTGAAATATCCATATAATACAATAATATTATATGAAAATAGATTCTTGTGCGCACTTTGGTTCAAATATTCTGCATTTCAAATAAAGATTTCTTTATGGATAGACATTGATTCATATAAATAGAATCATCATTAAATTGACCGTCACAAAATTGGTTAACTCTATATTGTATCTTGTACAACGATTTACCATTTTCTTTTAAAAATGCAGTTGCAGCATTTGATTTTTTATATGCATTTTTTGCGTTATCTATATTGTTTTCATTAACGGCATTATTAACGTCACCTACTGCGTTATTAACAATAGATAGAGCCAAAAGTATATTTTTTTTATTTATATTAATACTATCCCAAAAAACAGCTGTATCTGTTATTAGATCTGTATATTTTTTATCATCTTTGTATTTGTGTATACCACTAGAAGAATCAGGATCCCATAAAATATCTGTATCGATAGAGCGTCTATATTCATCAAAAGGAGGAGGATGAAGCATATCATAACATCTTTTAGCGTCGGTAAAAATATTTTCTAGATTACTAAAATATTTATTACAATAGTCAGCGTTTCTTTGAACAGATTGTTGCATTTCAGATAGAGATAGAGTAACTTTTGAATTGGAAGATGAAGATGTAGTTGTCTTGGATTGTTAAACGGGTTCTGGTTGTGAATCTGTAGTTTGTTTAGAAACAGGTTGTGGCGCTTGCACTGGCGCTTGCACTGGCGCTTGCACTGGCGCTTGCACTGGCGCTTGCACCGTTGAAGGACATTTTTTAATATAATCTTTACAATAATTATTAAATTTAGCTTGATTATCTGGTGTTAAACAATCTTTTCCTTGAGTAAAATATTTTTTTATATAATCGTAAAATGTAGTATTTGGATCCTTTCTTTCAAAAATATCACAAATTTTCATATTTTGTTCCTGTGTATTAAAAAAATAAAACATATTCATGTTAATGGTAGCCATTTTAGGATCTTGAATAACTGTTCTTGTAACTATTCTATTAAAAGATTGATTAATATCATTTGATGGGATATCAACATTGCATTTATTATCGTATTCGCGTTTAATGGTATTTTGCGAATTGAGTGACAAATTAAATGCTCCAGATAAGTTGAACTGTGTTAACGGTGGTATAAATGTAACAAAAGTATTGAACGTATCGGATAAATACACACAAATTCCATTAAGATTATCACTATCATTACTAAGTGTATATTTAGTGCTACATACATTAAAAACCTCATTTTGGTTTGAAACATCTTGTTTTTTTGGACCAAATCCTTTAAAAATCAGTGGTGTAAAGTTTATACTTAGCCAATCTAAAGCCACTTCATCATTTTTCATTAAATTGTATAACTTTTTGCAAACCTCTATTTCATCTGGTCCTGGACCAAACACAGGCGCAAATCCTTCTTTCATTGACGACGTATAAAATAATATAAAAACGACAAGTACAATTATAAAAAACAAACATATTACACAAAATTTATAATTGCGTTTAACAAATTTGTTTGCGTTTTTTAACATATAATATTAGATTAGATTAATAAAAATATTATATAAAAATAAGTTTTCGTTTGGGTGCCAATTAATGCAACGAAATAATCTTACTCAAACAGTGTGTTAAGTTTGTTATAACTTTCCACGCTATTCATTTTACATACTTTGTGTGTGTCGTTATACTTTATATTATTACATCCAGTTGACTTCGTACAAACTTCTAAACAGTCGCCCATCTTTTTGACCCATGTTATACACCTCTCATTAATAATTTTATTATCATCCGCCTTGATATATGAATTTTGTAGAGTTTCCATAACGTACAATGATTATATTTTGCCAATTGTTTTATATTGTTTACATATATACAATAATTTACTTAACCAAGAACTTTAAGCGCCTTCATACAAGCCTCCTGCTCCGCCTTGCGTTTAATCTTGTGCAAGCCTTCGCCAAAGAACAAGAAAATCTTTCCGTCATGTTGCGCCAAGTATTCCTGCACGCCTTCAAACGACTTCAACGCGTCAATAGAAATAGAGTCTGCGTGTGTCAAGTGATAAGGCGGTTGTCCAAGGCACAAATAAACGCCCATTCTGTATCCCACTTCCACATCATGTTCAATTTCCATATAGTGCGGTGTTACCTTGAATTCCTTTTGCACCTTCACTTGCAAAATATTCTTATAATTATCATCGTTTTGAATGAGTTCTATCCAGTCAATGTGCTTCTCAAAAATATTCTCCACAAACTTTTGCGCCATCTGGAATCCCGGTCCCGTTACAAACATGGTTTGAAACCAGTTTTCACTGTCTTGAACAACAATCTTATTTTGATCCAAGAAAAGCGCACCTAAAAAGGACTCAAAAAGACATCCCAACTTTTTCAAGTTGTTGCGAATCTTTTTCTCCTCTGCATGTCTGGACAAAATGAGCCACTTGCTCAAGTGCATCTCCATGGCGATTCTTCCAATCGCCTCATTCTTTACAATGGCAATCTTTTTTTCCGTCATGAACCCCTCGTTCTCTTTAGGAAAACGGCGGTACAGATAATACTTGGTAACCAGCTCCAAAATTCCGTCGCCCAAAAACTCCAACCGTTCGTTGGACTTGGACTTTAGCGGCAAACAGTCGTCCGGCTTTTCCACAATAGTAATGTTTTGTTGAATATTCTCAAATTGCGGCCGCTTCGTATACGAACGATGAACAAATGCGCGCTTATAAAGATTCAAGTTGTGGACAACTGGCGGAACCCCATACTTCGTAAGAATAGATTGAACATCGCTCAATGTAATCTCTACATTCAAGGGATTATAAGGGTTGAAAATAAGACCCTCTTCGCTTCTTATAATATCGTCGTCGTGATTTGACATGGTTGAGGATGTATTACATAATATAAGCGGGAAATCTTTAAGCAGGTTTAGGAAATATTAGTGGAGAACCAGATCCCCGCAGTATTTAGAATAGCTTAAAACGGTAGGTTACTGGATTTTAATGTCTTGAAAAACCATAAAATAAAGAAAATAAATTGACTGCAAAGTAAACGTGTTTTACACCTTTTCTCATTTAAAACGCCCACTTCGCGAGCGAGGTGTAATTCTTTTATCGGTGCATACAAATATTTTTTCCATTTTTCCGAAACATAAAAAATTGAAAACGTTTTAACTAAATACCATAATCGCATTCATTTCTTAATCATGTCAACTGACACAGAAACCTTTAAATATTGGATGCATGGCGGTTCTTTTACAGGGACTTTCCAACTATCAATAACAGAGATAGAGCGCGGGTATAGTTTAGGAACATTCACTAATAAAGATGGTACCGTTTTTGTAGGAAAATACTGGGAAGGAAAAATGTTTGATGGAAAAATTGTTGAAAAAAAGATGGCAGAAGGCTCGCTCACCGATTCAGACGGAACAAGAAAATTTTTGGGTAAGTTTGTCCATAATAAGCCATCAGATGGTTTATTTGTCTATTCTGACGGCAGGAATTCGGCAAGGGTTATACCCTACGATTAAATTGCACCATTGACCTCTTCTTCTAATTGTTTATTTTTGGTAAG
>Ga0007873_1000112_pt1 | contig 24810 bp, 23 predicted proteins | sample CryBogCBH26May08_FD_71228 | JGI IMG/M metagenome (GOLD analysis project Ga0007873, IMG submission 71228) | Freshwater microbial communities from Crystal Bog, Wisconsin, USA - CBH26May08 | ecosystem: Environmental > Aquatic > Freshwater > Lake | place: Crystal Bog, Wisconsin, USA | collected...
ATATTATCATAGAAATAATAAGGATAAAGTGCTATAAAATTGGAGCGTTTGCAATGGATTTTATCGGCACTTTATTAGGATAAATGGTATAACTATAATCTTCGTTATTAAAATCAGTTATTGCCAATGCTATTACAGAATCAATAGAATTTTTAATTGTATTACTAACACCAGAAGAATCAAAGGCCCAGTCTACTCCAATGTTAATGTCATTTTGTCTTTTTGATTCCGGTATAGTTAAGATTACCGTACAAGCACTTAGTAATAATGGGAATAATAAAAAAAATAAAGATTTCTTCATCGAGTTTAAATTTTTGGTTTCACAAAAAAATTAAAAATGTAAACTCAATAGTATAGTTTTATTTTATCTCCTTATAAAAACATCGTAAGCAAACCTTATTAAAGTTCCGACAATTACTATCAGGAAGAAAATCCGAATGAACTTATTACCTTTTATTATTGCAAGCCTCGCTCCTATTATACCTCCTAAAGCATTACAAATGGCCATGGGAATTGCAATGCTCCAGATGATTGTTCCTTTGATTAAAAACAAAGTAATTGAACCTGCATTGGTCGCTAGATTCACCATTTTGGCATTGGCAGAAGCCTGTAGAAAATCGATACCTATAATGGTAATTAAAGAAAGTATTAAAAAGCTGCCAGTACCTGGGCCTATAAAACCATCATAAAAGCCAATTACAATGCTTATTATTACTGCATATAATATTCTTTTTACATTAGATAATTCTTTGGAAATATGCTGACCGAAATTCTTTTTTGAATAGGTATAAATTGCCACCATGATAAGTACTAACATTAATATGGGCTTCATAAAATCGTTGTGTACTTTAGTTAATAATAAAGACCCAACGAAGGCTGTAAGGGTGGACAACAGCATCATTAACAATAGTAATCTCAAATGTACTTTTACTTTCCTGATATATTGAATAGCAGCAAAAACGGTACCACTAAAAGAAGGGATTTTTAATGACCCAACCACTGATGCTACTGGAAATGAAGGAAGCAAGACTAATGCAACTGGTAATTGAATTAAGCCTCCTCCCCCAACAATGGCATCAACAAATCCTGCGGTAAAAGCTGCAATATATAATAATGCCAAGGTTGAAGTATCCATTATTATAAATTCTGAAGGATGAACTTAGTCATTTTATTGTACAAATGAAAACGGGTATTACCTCCTCTTATTCCATGATTTTTATTTGGATAATAAGCACTTTCGAAGTCAATATTATTCTTAATCATAGCATCGACAAACATAGCAGAGTTCTGGAAGTGTACATTATCATCAGCCGTACCATGAATAATCAACAATTTACCCTTTATATTCTTCACGAAATTGAGTGGAGCATTATCATGATATCCTTTAGCATTTTCTTTCTGCGATCTCATGTATCGCTCTGTATAAATATTGTCGTAATACTGCCAATCGGTAACAGGAGCTACAGCAACAGCAGTCTTAAATATTTCAGCGCCTTTTGTAATTGCCAGACAACTCATGAAACCACCAAAACTCCATCCCCAATGTCCTATTCTATTACCATCTATATACGGTAGGGTTGCAAAATATCTTGCTACATCTATCTGATCTTCGATTTCATATTTACCCAATTGCAAATAAGTTTTCTTTTTAAAGGCTTCTCCACGGAAACCAGTACCTGTATTATCGATACTCACAATTATATATCCATTTTGGGTAAGCATTTGTTGCCACATATTGGTGCTGCCCCAACCATTAAATACTGTTTGAGAACCAGGACCACCATAGTTGCTGAATAACAAAGGATATTTTTTATTGGAATCAAAGTCTTTGGGTTTAATCATCAAGCCATTCAATGTATCCCCATTTCTATTTATAACTTTTATAAATTCGGTAGTACCAAGCGCATAATCTGCTAAGGTTTGTTTTAGTTTACTATTATCCGAAAGCACTCTTAATAATTTCCCATGAATATCATAAATGGCAGAAAATGGTGGTGTATTTATATTGGAATAACTATCTACATAAAACGTAAAGTCAGCATTAAAACTTATCGCATGATGCCCAGCTCTTGGATCATTTATTGTAAAGCCTTTACCATCGATATGTACAGAACAGAAGTCTTTATTTAATGGGCTTTTATAAGCTGCTGTAAAGTATATTATTCCTTTTTTTTCATCAATTCCAATGATCTCATCAACATCAAAAAATCCAGTTGTAAGTTGAGTTGTTTTCTTTGAAATAATATCCTGTAAATAAATATGGTTAAATCCATTCTTTTCACTGGTATAAATAAATCTTTTTCCATCCTTAAGAAAGTCAACCCTCATTTTGTCTACATCAACATATGCTGAATTTGATTCTTGGTATAAAATAGAATTGGTGGGATTAGTTACATCTGCAAATAATAAAACTTCGTTATTTTGCAGCCTGTTCATTCTAGTAATGCAAAGCTTTTTATCATCTTCTGTAAATTGAATACGAGGAATATAAATATCTGTTTCAGTTCCAATGTCTATCTTAGTATTGTAACCTTTATTAATGTCGTATACATATATTTCAACGATAGAATTTTTCTCTCCTACTTTAGGGTATTTATATGTGTATTGTTGCGGGTAAAGACTATCTGTATATTCAGCAAATGAAAATGTAGGAACAGCAGTTTCATCAAAACGATAGTAAGCTAAATAATTACCTTTCTTACTCCATTGAAAAGCACGAGTAAAACCAAACTCTTCTTCATATACCCAATCGCAATTGCCATAAATAATATAATTGGTTTTACCGTCAGCAGTTATTTGTAATGTTTTATCTGTAGCTATATCCTTCACGAATAAGTTATTGTCTTTTACAAAGGCTACTTTATTTCCATCTGGTGAAAAGGTAGCATGCATTACTTTCTGGTTATCCAATTTGGAAACCTTCTTAGTTTCAATATCATAAATGAATGTTAAGGCTTTGGAAGATCTTCTATAAATATATTCCCTATTGATGCTTATCAATAATTTATGTTCATCACTGCTCCATTCATAATCATCTAAAGCAATATTCTTTCCATACTCATTTTTTAGCTCTTGAGCTGAAACTAGAACTGAAATTTGCTGACCAGTTATAAAGTTTTTCTTTACTATATTTCCAGCTGAATCATTTTCAGTATAATACTTACCGTCATTCATACTTCTGAATCCACTGATATAAGTAGGATAAAAAATATTCTTTTTATAAATATCTTCCAGCGTTATTTTTTTATTTTGAGCAACTACGAACACAGGTATAAAAGCAAGTAAGATAAATTTCTTCATCAGTTTAAATTTTAGAACAAAATAAAGGGAGAATTTTATTTCTTTGATTTCTCAATTGCGGCTTTTGCAAACTTGAGTAATTCTTTATGATCAAGATAGCCAGTAGTAAATAAGATTGGGTTACCATCATGACGGGCAATTATTAAGGTAGGTAACATAGAAACATTGTATTGTTCTGCCAAAGTAATACCTACTCCTTTCTCTACATCAATAGAGGCATTAATGAAGTTTGCATTGAAAAATTCAGCAACTTCTCTATTAGCGAATGTTTTATACTTAAGCATTTTACAGGGGCCACACCAAGTTGCATATAGATCTATAAAAATAAGTTTATTGGAATCTTTAGCCAGTTTTTGTGTTTTAGCCCAGTCTTGTTCTATAAAAGTAATCTCTGTTTTTTCTTTAAAATTACATGGATTATTCTTAATAAAAGCGCAAAGGGAACTTAAAATAATAATTGATATTAATAAAATAAATGCAATCCTTTTTCTCATAAATAGTTAAGTTTAAATTATCAATCCAAATTGAAATAGTATTTCTATTTTTTTATTGTGGAGGAATAAAGAAAACAGAAATAGTTAATAAATGTTGAATATTGGTAAATTTTAATCTTATTTTTATCAATTATATTTTCAGAAAGTTTGTTAACTTAAATATAAATAATAATAATTTGGGAAGTATTTTCATGATTTCAATATCTTTTAATGAGTTTTTTACTAAAATATTTGGTCAGAATAATTTTACATATACATTTGCGATCCCAAATTTAGTTCTTTCAATTAGATAGAGTAAAGTTTGTCCACAGTAAAATGTGGTCTTGGGAGTTTCGGCAATTGTCGGAACGTTATCACCAATAAAATTTTAAACAATGGCAAAAGAAATTACAGGCTACGTTAAGTTGCAGGTAAAAGGCGGTCAAGCCAACCCAGCTCCTCCAGTAGGTCCAGCGTTGGGTTCAAAAGGTTTGAACATTATGGAGTTTTGCAAACAATTCAATGCAAGAACTCAAGACAAAATTGGAAAGATTGTTCCAGTTATTATTACAGTTTTCTCTGACAAAACGTTTGAGTTTGCTATCAAAACAGCACCAGCTCCTATCCAGTTAATGGAAGCTGCAGGTATTAAGTCTGGAAGTAAAGAAAGTAACCGTTCTAAAGTTGGTAAAGTAACTTGGGCTCAGGTAGAAGCTATCGCTAAAGATAAAATGCCTGATCTTAACTGTTTTACAGTAGAAAGCGCTATGAAAATGGTAGCTGGTACTGCACGTAGTATGGGATTAACTGTTGATGGAAAAGCCCCTTGGGAAAATTAATATTCACCTTTAAATTGTAGTACAATGGCATTAACTAAAAAAAGAAAAATAGCAAACGCTAAGGTGGATAAGAATAAATTTTATTCCCTTAAGGAGGCTGCAAACTTGTTGAAAGAAATCAACTGTACAAAGTTTGATAGCTCAGTAGATTTACATATTAGATTGGGTGTAGACCCCAAAAAAGCTGACCAACAAGTACGTGGCACAGTGATATTGCCTCATGGAACCGGTAAAACCAAAAGAGTATTAGTACTTTGTCCTCCCGAAAAGGTGGAAGAAGCGAAAGCTGCTGGTGCTGACTATGTAGGTTTAGATGAGTTTGTTGCTAAAATTGAAGGCGGATGGGTAGATGTAGATGTTATCATCGCTACCCCATCAGTAATGCCTAAAATTGGTAAATTAGGTAAAGTATTAGGACCACGTAACTTAATGCCTAATCCTAAAACTGGTACTGTAACTAATGATGTTGCAGGAGCAATAAATGAAGTTAAAGGTGGTAAAATTGCCTTTAAAGTAGATAAGACAGGTATCGTTCATGCTTCAATAGGTCGTGTATCATTCACTTCTGATAAGATAGCTGCTAACAGTACAGAACTTATTCATGCAATTGTAAAATTGAAACCTTCTGCCTCTAAGGGTACTTATGTAAAAGGAATCAGTATTGCAACTAGTATGAGTCCTGGTATTACTTTAGATACAAAACCATTAATTAACTAAATCCTGGTGATTCGTCTTTGACGAAAATGACCCGGGTTTGCATAAATATTAGTTATGACAAAAGAACAAAAAAATGAAGTAATTGAAGTATTGAAAGGTAAATTTGGTCAATACAACAATTTTTATATCACCGACACTGAAACATTAACTGTTGCTCAGATTGGTAAATTAAGAAAAGCTTGTTTTGATAAACAAGTGGAAGTGAAAGTTGCTAAAAACACTTTAATCAGAAAAGCATTAGAATCAATCGATGCTGAAAAATATGAGGGTGTATATTCATCTTTACATCAAGTTACTGCTTTATTATTCTCTGAAAATCCTAAAGAACCAGCTTTGATTCTTTCTTCTTTCAGAAAAGAAAACAATGGAACCAAACCAACATTAAAGGCTGCATTTATCAACGGAGATGTATTCGTGGGTGATGAAACCTTAGTAAGTCTTACTAAGATTAAGTCTAAGAATGAATTGATTGGTGAAGTAATTGGATTGTTACAATCTCCTGCTAAACGTGTAATTGCTGCTTTATTGCATCACCACGAGAATTTAGCTAATGGAATTGCACCAGTTGTTGTTGCTGCTGAAGAAGTAGCTACACCTACTGAATTTTCTCAAGTTACTGAAATATTAGCAGAAACACTACCAGTTGCTGAAACTACACCTGACGAACCAGCTGCTGAAGCTGCTCCTGAAGCATAGTTAAAACTATAAAATAAAAACCTAAAGTCTCCAGGGTTAATTGGAGACATATTTTCCATAACACTCCGCCGGAGCCTTAGCAATGAAGGCGGTTTTTTAAAAATTATATATTATGGCAGACATTAAAGCATTAGCTGAACAATTAGTAAGCTTAACAGTAAAAGATGTACAAGAGTTAGCAGACGTATTAAAAGCAGATTATGGTATTGAACCAGCTGCTGCTGCAGTGGTAGTATCAGCCGGAGACGGTGGTGGTCCTGCAGCTGTAGAAGAAAAAACTGCTTTTGACGTTATTTTAGTTAGCGGTGGTGCTAGCAAATTAACTGTTGTTAAGATCGTTAAAGACTTAACTGGTTTAGGCTTGAAAGAAGCTAAAGAATTAGTTGATGGCGCTCCTAAAGCAGTTAAAGAGGGTGTAACTAAAGCTGAAGCTGAAGAACTTGCTACTAAACTTAAAGAAGCAGGTGCTGAAGTAGAAATTAAGTAATCTTAGTTTACTTTTACAAATCTATAAAAAGGTCTCGTCTAAACGAGGCCTTTTTTATTTGAAGGGTTGATACAAATGTTGAAAGGGTTTAAGTCGAAAAACGTCTTAAACCCTTTCAACATTTGTATTACTTTGTATTATAGTAACGAATTGCCTTTGTAACTATTGCTTTAATTCAAACTCCTGAAATCTACCGGAACCAGCTTACTTACACCAGGTTCTTGCATGGTTACCCCATAAATAACATCTACGGTACTCATGGTTTGTTTGTTGTGCGTAACAATAATGAACTGAGAATTCTCGCTGAACTTCTTAATCATATTGGTAAACTTACCTACGTTAGCATCATCCAATGGAGCATCAACCTCATCCAGAATACAGAACGGAGCAGGTTTAATAAGGTAGATTGCAAACAGTAAAGCAGTTGCAGTAAGCGTCTTCTCTCCCCCACTTAATTGAGAAATACTCGAAGGACGTTTTCCCTTGGGCTTCGCAACTATATCAATACCAGTATCAGCCAGATTCTCCGGATTTACCAATACCATATCAGCTGTATCTTCTTCAGTAAACAAAGCTTTAAACACCTTCTGGAAGTTCTCTCTTACTTTATTAAAAGTATCCAAGAACTGCTGATTTGCTTTTGCTTCTACTTCTTGAATTGTTTGCATCAAACTATCTTTCGCATCTACAAGATCATTCTTTTGTTCCAGTATGAACTCATAACGTTTCTTCATTTCCTGATAAGCTTCAATGGCTGTAGGGTTAACTTCTCCCAGATTCTCCATCCTCTTCTTCATCTTATCGCTGATAGTCTGTAACTCCTCAACGGTCATTTCCGAAGTACGCTCATCTTTCAATACTTCTTCAATATCTACCTTAAACTCAATCTGCAATCTTTCTTTAATACTGGCAAGTTGTAATTTAAGATCGTTCAGTTTATCCTTAATCTCGGTTAATATGTGCTCACAAAGTTCTTTAGTCTTTTGTTTGCCTCTCAATACCGTTTCTTTTTCCTGTAAGGCATTACGGTAAACGTGATATTCTGTATCTAATTGATTTACAGCAAGTTCTTCCGTTTCTTTAGTATGTAACAAATCAACAACAGTCTTACCTAATTGCTCCAGAGATCCTTGTTTTTCAACAAGATTGCTTGCAACTTCCGATAGTTGTGCTGTATTTAATTCAATCTGTTTGTGTAATTCCACTAACTGATTGCTCTTAAAGTTTAATTCTTGTTTTAAACCACTAATCTTACTTTGCTGACGGGTTAGTGTTAGGTTTTGTTCATTAAAACTTGCATAAAACTGATTATATTCCAGTTCTGCCTGTTTATAATCTTCTTCTACACTCTTTAAGTTGTTTGCAACAGCTACAAATTGTTCATTCAGCTCTTTCAACTCTTCTCTTGAACCGGCTGTAGCTTCCTGATCAGCATTTAAGCGTGTTTCAATTTCCTGTAGTCTGTTTAAACCACTTTGTTGAGCTTGTTGTAAATGCTCAATTTTATTCTTGCAAGCAAACAATTGATTGGTCAATTGAGAAATTTCGTTCTCTGTTTGCTTAATTACGTTCTCTTTCAATTGCTGATTAAAACCTACTACCTCTTCGTGCTTCATTTGAATTTCCGCTTTTATCGATTTTACAACCGCATCCAGCAGGATAACTTCATCGTTAAGCTTTTCTAAATTCTTGGTTCTACCAATTTTATTTCCTTCAAACAAACCAACACTTCCACCGGTAAGGGTATATTTTCCCTTTACATACTTACCGCTTTTATCCAGAATTACAGCATTAGAAGATGATTGATGTATCACCTCATCATTCTCAGCAATAAATACATTATTTAATAAATAAGCAGCAATATGCTTGTATTTATCGTCCACTTCTATTACATCAAGCGCCTTAATTGTGTTTGCAGGCTGTGGAATATCGGTAGAAACTTCGGTTAGTTTATCCAGTAAAAAGAAGTTTGCCTTCCCTTTTTTATTGTCATCCAGCAACTTCACCGCTTGTAAACCTTCCGATAAATCGTTTACTACATAATAATTAAGGTATTGATCCAACACATTTTCTATCGCAGCTCTGTACTCTTTTTGTACATAGATGATATCGGACAATATTGGAGCAGAATGATTCCAGTTGGGATTTTTATGTAAGAACTTCACACTGTCAGGATACCCTTCCATAGAATCGATAAGGCTTTTCAATAAAGCATATTCATTCTTTTTAGCATCCAGTTTACGTCCTTCTTCACCCATTTTATTGCGTAAAGCTTCCAGTTCGGATTGAGAACTCAGTATCTGATCTTTTGTTTTTTGGTGATGTTCCTGCAGACTAACCAATTCTGCTTTCTTAGCATTCAGTCCTTCCTCTTTTTCGGTAAGCTCTTTCTCTAATCCAGCAAGTTGAGCAATTCTATTGTCTCTTTCTTCTGTTAACTGCGTCTGTGTTCTGATTAAATTCTGAATAGAAGTATCCGAAACGGCTACTTTTTTCTCAGAATCAAATTGTTTGCGTTGAATCTGAAAATAATCGGTACGTAAAGTATCTACGGCCTTTCTCTTTTCGTCGGCAACAATCTTTTTAGAATCAGCATTTACCTTTACCTGCTCTACTTCGGCATGTATTTCTTTCAGTTTTGATTCTTCTTCTACAATCTGAATGTTTGTATAATTAATAGAATCTTCTGTACTCTTTACCTGACCATCGGCCTTAGACAAAAACTGTGTAATAGATGTTTCTTTCTCTTTTAAAAACTGCAGGCTCTGCTGACTAAGTCTTTTTTCGTTCTCTGCTTGAGACAGATTTTGTAATAAACTATTAAACTCGGTAGTCTTCGATTGTAAGATTCTTTCCTTTTCTATTAAAGCAACTTTTTCTTTTTCTACTTCTGCTTCACCAGTAGCTACTTCTGCTTCAATCTGAACACGGTTATTTGTTTCCAGTTCAAATTGTTCGTTCAACGAATTATAATTAAGGTGAAAACCCTGTAAAGCAGCTTTCGCTAATTCTACAGCTACTTCTTTGTATTCCTTTTTAAGCTCGTAATACTTTTCAGCCTTTTTAGCCTGATTCTCAAGGGATTTTAACTGGTTATTTATTTCAAATAATAAATCCTCAATACGTGCTAAATCCTGTTCGGTAGCATCCAGTTTATTCTTAGCTTCCTTCTTTCTGGTTTTATAGATGGTAATACCCGCAGCTTGTTCCAGCATTCTACGACGGCTATTTTCCTTATCTTTTATGATATCATCTACCATTCCAAGTTCTATAATGGCATAACTGTCGGTACTTACACCAGTATCCATAAACAGGTTATGAATATCTTTCATTCTGCACTGAACATCGTTTAAACGATATTCACTATCACCGTTTTTATAGAATTTACGGGTAACCGTAACCGTACTAAACTCGGTAGGTAATAAATTTTTAGTATTCTCGAAAGTCAGACTAACCTCTGCTAAACCACTTGCACTTCTGGTTTTAGAACCATTAAATACCAATGCTTCTAGGTTTTCACTTCTTAGAGAAGAAATCTTTTGCTCACCAATTACCCAACGGATACTATCGATGATGTTACTTTTTCCACAACCATTAGGGCCAATAATACCGGTTATACCTTCGTCGAAGCTAACAATTGTCTTGTCTGCAAAGCTTTTGAACCCTTTAATTTCCAATGATTTTAATCGCACGCTATTATATTTTTGGGTCTGCGAACATACAGGAAATAAGGGTATAATATGCTACTCATTTAAAGCCTGTGAATAAGTAGTGTGTAAGTAACATTTAATAATCAATAGTATCAACATAAACTAACTGATTATCAACAGTTTTTTATTATTTTTTTTGGGGCTTCGGTTTATAATTTAAAATCACTTTAGCATTTCTTTGTTCATCAGAAGTAATAAATACTTCATATCTTTTCTTACCAAAAGTAACCACCATCAATGCTGTATTAGGAGGAATATCCCCTAAATTTTCTGCAACTGTAATAATTTCATGTTTGGGTATTTCATTAGAAAATGAAAGGTTTAATGCTATAGGAGAATTGCTTAACCTTCCGCCATTTACTAAAATCCTATTATTATCATATACAGAAATGGTGTCATTATCTATTTCACCATTATCGTAAAAATCAATTCTTACCTCTTTCTCATCAACATCAATTGTATTAACCAGTTTATTTTCTCTTTCTATCAATGGTTTGGGAATTTGTATTTCTCCTAAATTAGGGATTTTAGAATCTTCAGGATAAACTTTAAAGTTGGAATTGGCACTACTGTCCGGTTTATTCTTTTTTGCATGTTTATTATTTGGGGAATCATAAACGTAAATAGTGGTATCTATTTTGAACTTATAGAACGTATCTATCTCATTATCAATCTTATTTTTCAAAACAAAAGTTTCTGCACCAGGCTTTAATTTCCCCGCTTTAATAGCTTGAACTGCTGAATCAATTCTTGCTTTTGTTTTTTCACTTAATGTTTTGCTATTTGCAGATACTACAGCTGATTTATCGTTATTTACTTTAGAACTACCTTTTGTAGATGAGTTATTTAATTTATTTGTTTTTAATTGATTATCAATACTTTTATGCGTATTATCTTTTTTTACAATAGAGCTTTTAGAATCATTTAAATTCGTTGTATTTTCAGATTTTTTAGTATTGGTATCTGGGGTTTTATTTACTTTAGCAGTACTATTGTTTTTAGTTGTTGTGTTAAATTTTGTATTTGAACTTGCTTTAGCAGATTTGTTATGATTCTTTTTAGATAGAAAACTTTCCTCATCAAAATCACTTTCCTCTACTTTTTCGAGATAAACGGTTCCTTCACCACAATTATTTACTTTAGTACCATCGGCATTAATACTCGTATAGGTACCGGTTAATATTTCCAGCTTTCCTCTTTTTACATAATCAAAATAACAAGTCATTAAACAAGTAGAAGAACTGCTGTTGTTTGAATGGTGTTCTATTAATTTAATTTCCTTAATAATAATATTTTTATTCTTTGGAGAAACTAGTCCATGAAGACTAGCCTTACCGTAAAACTCTGTCTTTTTGTAGGAATAAGTTACTCCATCTAAAGAATTATCAGATTTCTGATTAATTTGAACTTCATATTTATAATTGTCATCCGTAAAATTTCCAGAGATTGGATTAAACTCTTTTTGTGAAAAGTTACCTCTCCAGATTCCAGTGAGATTCTGTGCCAATAAAAACAAAGGACAGAAAAATAGAAATAGTAGTATAAATTTTCTCATCATATTGCAAATTTAGAATAGCAAATAACTACTCCTATATAATAAACAGTTAACGTTTAGATTGCCGAAAATAATGTATTGAATCAAAAGATGGTATAAAATAATTATATCAAACCTTTAACTTCGCCGCCATGAGTAAAGAAATTGTATTAAGTGGTATACGTCCAACGGGATTTCTTCATTTGGGCAATTATTTTGGAGCACTTCGCAACTATGTAAAAATGCAGGATGATTATAACTGTTTTTTCTTTGTTGCAAACTGGCATAGTCTTACTACCCACCCCGATACAAAAGCATTAGAACATAGTGTAAATAGAGTAATTGCTGAAAATATAGCCTGTGGTCTTGATACAAACAAAGCCGCATTATATGTACAGAGTGATGTACCTGAAATTGCTGAATTATATCTCTACTTGAATATGCTTGCATACAAAGGCGAGTTAGAAAAGACAGCCAGTTTTAAGGACAAGGTAAGAATGCAACCAGAAAATATTAATGCAGGCTTATTGACTTACCCGGTATTAATGTCGGCTGATATTTTAATTCATAGAGCATTGTATGTACCTGTTGGAAAAGATCAGGAACAACACCTAGAGATGGCTCGTAATTTCGCTGAGCGTTTCAATCATCGTTATGGTGAAGTATTTCCTTTACCTAAAGCATTTAACTATAATAGCGATTTGGTAAAAATAATGGGATTGGATGGCAATGGCAAAATGAGCAAAAGCGAAAATCAACTTGCTACTATTTTTCTTGCGGATGATGATGAAAGCATCAGAAAGAAAATAATGAAAGCAAAAACGGATGCTGGCCCTACTGAACCCAATGCACTAAAACCAGATTATATCCAGAATCTATTTACTTTAATGCAATTGGTAAGTACTGAAGAAGTTTATAATCAGTTTAATGCAAACTACAATAATTGCAATATTCGTTATGGAGATTTCAAAAAACAGCTTGCTGAAGATATGGCTAATTTCATACAACCTATTAGAGAAAAAGCTGCTGATATTCAACAGGATATGGTTTATTTAAACAAAGTAATAAAGGAAGGAGCAGAAAAAGCTCGTGAAAGCGCATCGAAAACCTTACTTTTGGTTCGTGAAGTAATAAACATGAATTATTAAGCGACTTAATATTAATTCATGATTTATACTAAGTTATTACAACTAACAAAACACTAATAAACAAACATACATTCATCTCATCATGGCTAAGTCGAGAAAACCAAAACACATTGCTGTTGCAGGCAATATAGGTGCAGGGAAAACCACTCTGACAGAAATGTTAAGCAAACACTACAAATGGATTCCCCAATTCGAAGATGTAGATCATAATCCATATTTAATGGATTTTTATGATGATATGCCAAGATGGAGTTTCAATTTGCAAATATTTTTTCTTAATAGCCGTCTTAATCAACTTTTAGAGATTAAAAATGGTACAGAAACGGTAATTCAGGATAGAACTATATATGAAGATGCACACATATTTGCACCAAACCTTCACGATATGGGTTTGATGAGTCAACGTGATTTTGATAACTATTTCAAATTCTTCCAGACCTTGAAACTAATGGTAGAACCACCTGATTTATTAATTTATCTTAAAGCATCTGTACCAACGTTAGTATCTCAGATTCAAAAGAGAGGAAGAGAATATGAAGAAAACATCCGTTTGGACTATCTAAAGAAACTGAATGAATTGTACAATAAATTTATAGACACCTATAAAGAAGGTCCTATGTTGATTATTGACTGCGATAAAATTAAGTTTGCGGAAAACGAAGAAGACTTTGGTCACATAATAACGAAAGTTGATAGTACATTGTTTGGACTATTTTAGCATACCGTTATTAAATAATAGAAAAAGGTGTTTCAGTAAATATGAAACACCTTTTTCGTTAATTACCCATAAGCAATGTATTTATTTCTTCCTAAAATCCAAGGAATCTAGAACATCTCCACATGCAGGGGAAAGATTAGGTAAATAAGGATTCGAAACTTTGTTAGAATTATCTAACCAGTTTGCTCCATTATCATTAAATGCCTTTGTACAGGTAAAGTGATATACGACTTCTTTATCGTACTGAATAATTCTTAATAAATCGTAGAGCTGCTCGCTAATTGTTTGAAAATCCTTTCTTTTATCTTCTAGTTTAGATTCTCCGTTTAATCCCTGTATCTGAGCTATAATACTTTGTATAGATACATTTGCATTTTCTATAATTGTTGCATCAGCCTTTATTTGTTTTACAGGCACTAAAGTTGCATCATTAGACAACTTAACTGTATTTTTTTTAATCTCAATGGTATCTTCTTTTACAAAACTGTTTTTTAAAGTATAATAGTCTATCATTAAAACAGACATACCAGCACTAAGGGCATCTGTATTAGATCCTTTAGTTAATGCAACAGAGGTTGCGCTATCATTAGCTGGATATTTGTTTTCTCCATTCTTGCAAGCAACCAGTGCAAAGAGCGTAATAACCAGTACCTTTTTCATATTTAAACATTTATGTACAAAAGTATAGCAAATTCTGTGCGACTACCTATTACATTTGCAAACTTTAATACTATTATACATGCTGATTGGTTTACAAAATGTAACATTTGAATTTGGTGCCAGAGTTATCATAGAGGATGCAACATGGCACGTTTTTCCGGGAGAAAGAATTGGTTTAATAGGATATAATGGTACAGGAAAATCTACTATTCTTAAATTACTGGTGGGCGAATACAAGCCCTCTACAGGTACTGTAGAAAAGAGTAAGGAAACTTCTATAGGTTATCTGCACCAGGATTTATTGAGTTTTGATAGCAACGATACAATCTTAAGGGTAACCATGGGAGCCTTTGAGAGAGTAATGGAGCTAGAACATGAAATAGATAAAATGGGTAAGGAACTTGAAATCCATCAAACTGATGAATTGTTGCACAAGTATTCCGATCTATTGCACGAAATGGATGTACTTGATGGCTACAATATTCAATATAAAACCGAAGAAGTTTTGCATGGATTAGGATTTAGTACAGAAGATTTCGAAAAACCTTATAAACAATTTAGTGGTGGTTGGAGAATGCGTGTACTGCTGGCTAAGATGATACTTCAACAGCCCGATGTACTTTTACTAGATGAACCTACGAATCACTTGGATTTACCGTCTATTGAGTGGCTTGAAAAATACCTACTAAGCTATAAAGGCAGTGTGATAATTGTAAGTCACGATAAATTCTTTTTAAACAGAATGGTGAATAAGGTTGTAGAAGTTTATCAGCAACAGCTTAATTTCTATTCTGGAAACTATGAATATTACGAAGTAGAAAAAGAACAACGTATTACGATACAACAGAGAGCCTACGAAAATCAACAGGATTATATTCGTCAACAGGAAAGATTTATTGAGCGTTTTAAAGCTAAAGCTTCCAAGGCTGCTCAGGCTCAGAGTGCTATGAAACGTCTGGATAAAATAGATAAAATAGAACAAACAGAACTAGAAAGACCTGATATAAGGATTAATTTTAAAATAGATACCGTACCTGGTAAGATTATCTGTACTCTAAATAATGTAACCAAGAAATTTGGTGAAAATACCATTGTAAGCGGAGCTAGTGCAGAGATAAATCGTGGTGATAAAATTGCATTAATTGGTGCTAATGGAAAAGGGAAGTCTACCCTGCTCCGTATAGTTGCCAATACAGAACCATTTGAGGGAGAAAGGATATGGGGGCATAATGTGGTAGAGAACTTCTATGCGCAACATCAGCTGGAAGCTTTGAATCTGCAACATAATATTCTGGAAGAAATGCAGCAGTGTGGAAGTGGCAAAACCGATCAGGAATTAAGGGCTTTATTAGGCGGATTTTTATTTGGTGGTGATGATGTAGATAAAAAAATAAAAGTATTGAGTGGAGGTGAAAAAGCCAGAGTAGCATTGGCGAAAGTAATAGCTGGCAAAAGCAACTTTATGCTATTGGATGAGCCTACCAATCACCTGGATATGCACTCGGTAGAACTATTGGCTGAAGCTTTAAATAAATATGAAGGAAGTTATTTGCTGGTAAGTCATGACCGTTATTTTATATCCAAGACTGCTACTAAAATATGGGAGATTGTAGACCATGAAATAAAGGAATTTAAAGGTGGATATACTGAATATATAGAGTGGAAAAAGAGAATGGATAGCCAGAAAGGGCCAAAGGAAAATAACAAGAAACAAGAACCCGTAAAGCCTGCAGTAACGGTAGTAAAGGAAACTAAAGCTGCTTATGATGCCAATCAGGTAAGGGATATGAAACGTGATTTGCTGAATCTTCAAAAGAAATTATCAAGACTGGAAGATGATTTAAATAAAAATAATTCCAATAAACAACAGATAGAAATAGACCTTGGTAAACCAGAGATTTATTCTAATCAGGTTAAGTTTGCTGAAACAGAAAAAGCTTATCAAACTGTATTAAAAACCATTACAGATCTGGATAAACAATATGAGAAACTGTTTGAGGAAGTAATGGAAAAAGAAGATGCTTTGAAAGGACTTTAATTAATGGATAATTGATAATGGATGATTGATAATTATCCATTATCAATTATTATCTTATATAAACCACTTCCCCATCATACCATTTAATAATCCGGGAAGGCGCCAGTTTAGTTTCATCCTCCCTCCTATGCTGCACGGTATAATCCACTGTTTGTATTAATTCCATTGAAATCTCTTTATAAATACAAGGAGCGGGATTTCCACTAAAGTTGGCCGAAGTACTGACTAAAGGCTTGCGGAATCTTTTTATGAGGTGTTTGCAAAAATCATCTTTACACAATCTAATGGCCACACTCCCATCTTCTGCAATTGCATTTTCTGCTATTCCAAGCGCATGCTCGTATATAACAGTAGTTGGATGATTGGTATTGTCCAGAAAATTGAATACTTCCAGGTCTACACTAGCAGTATGTTGCAAAATGGTTCTTTCGTCGGCAACCAATACTACTAAACTTTTGTTTGAAGGACGTTTCTTTAGGATAAATATTTTTTCAACAGCTTCGGCATTGGTAGCATCGCATCCTAAGCCCCATACTGTATCGGTGGGGTACAATATCACCCCTCCACGCTGAAGAACCTGTAAGCAATTTTCTATGTCCTGATCAAAGTTGTTCTTTGCCATATTTGCCTTTAAGATGCAAATTAAAGCCTATAACGCTATTGTATAATCAATCGTTTGAATAAACAGAATATAAAATTCTGCTTCATTTTAAGTGGTGTTACATGATCTTCCTTAATACATTTAAGTCTTATAAATTCAGTTTGAATAATAGCCATCAATTCATATTCGCTATAGCCTTTTACTGCCAGGCCACTACATTTTTTAGGTCCATAATCCGAGAATGTACCTATAATCAAATAGCCTGTAACAGATACTTTTACAATGAGTTTATAAAGTTCTATCTTTTGAGGATGGGTTAAAAAATGGAATGTAGCCCTGTCGTGCCAGAGGTCAAACTTTCTATCAGGTTTATAATTCAAAATATCGGATACAACCCAATTCACCAATTTTGCTTTTTCTTTCAGTCTCTTTTTAGCTTTTTCTATTGCAATAGCGGAGATATCCAGTACTGTAATATTTTGATATCCCATGTCCAGTAAATAATCTACCAATAAACTATCCCCTCCCCCTACATCTATAATACAGGCGTTTTTAGCAAGATTTATATGTTCTATCAGTTGTAATGAATTCACCGGTTTGTTCTGAGTCCAACTTAATTCCGCTGAATTGTTTTCTAAATATAAATTATTCCAATGTTTCTCTAGCGTGTCCATAGCCACAAAGGTTGAATTAAATAAACTATAGGAAAAATCTATTTAAACTCTGTCTAATAAATAGTGTACTATTTGTGGACAATCCTGAATTTTAACATTCCACCTCTAAAACGCAGGCAGCATTTTACGAAAACATGGAAGCAAAAAGGCTGAAGATAAATACTTTTTGAATAATTTATTTGATATTCATATTCAGTATCTCTTCAGCCAACTTACACCCAAACCAAAACTATATTATACTTTAAGAACACTAATATATTTACCATTGGTAATTTGGAGTATTACCGATTTACCTATCCCAGTAAGTTTTAAATAATAGGTAGTTTCATCTTCCTTATTCGTAAAAGAAATAGACTCTTTGATACTGTATCCGTTTTGAAGATATTTATTTGCAATAGTCTGTTTTACTACCGCACTTAATTGATTGTAAGAGAGTGTGGAACTACTTCCAATAAACTCGCCATCTTTACCAAAGTAATTATTGATTAATACGCCATTTATCAAGCTACTTTCTTTGGTATATAACATACTATAATCTACCCCTTTACTTCTGTTATGTTTTGAGGCTGCAAAGCTTACAGATGCTGATAAAATAAGGATTAGCGATAGAACGCAAAATGATTTTAATACCTGTTTCATAATTGTTTGTTTTAATAATTAATTAATCGTCATTTAATTTTTTGACAATGCAAACATATCTTGCTAAAATAGCTGTCACACGCAAATTATGACCACCATAAAAAGTAAATTTTACTGCTGGATGAATGGTGTTAAACAAACTACAATTAAAATATCTTTTTTAACTACAACACTTTGCCAATAAGCTTTACAGAGGTTTGATAATGAAAACTTAAAACGTATTATTATAGGATAGAATGTAAAAAATGTAAGAGCAAAAAGGATGAATGGCATTCTATCTACTTAAAATGTTGTATGTTCAACGCTCAATTGCTGTAATGAATTATCTCGCACACGCATATTTATCTTTCCATCACCCCGATATTCTTGTCGGAAATATGATTAGCGATTATGTAAAAGGAAAACAACAATACACTTATTCTGTCGGTATTCAGCAAGGGATAAAACTCCATCGTTTTATAGATCATTATACGGATCATCATCCTGCTACCCGAGCATCAGCAAAGCTAATGTCCAAAGCTGTAGGGCGGTATGGCAATGCACTTACCGACGTGATTTATGATCATTTTTTAGCCAACGATATAAGAGAATTTAAAAATGATGCTGCATTAAATGATTTTGCACAGAAAACCTATACCCTACTGGATCAGCAGCAGGCCGTAATGCCTGAGCCATTCCAATTGATGTTGCCTGTAATGCGGGAACTTAACTGGCTATATCATTATCGGAAACCGGAAGGAATAAAGAAGAGTTTTATGGGGGTAGGTCGCCGAGCTACACATTTAAAGAGTACTGAATCGGCCTTTACCCTTTTTGAAATGGAATATACTTTCCTTAAGGAATGTTACTTTAATCTTTGGGACGATTTAAAGCTTGCTACGCAAACGGAATTGGCTAATATTTTAAATGAAGAACAGTAGTTTCTGTTTAGTAAGCTGTGTATATTAATTATCATCTATTTCATGATGCTGCAATTTCGAAGCTTTCGTTTATGGATTTTTACCAGTGCAACCTACTTTAATCTCTATGGGTTCAATTCCCCGAAGCTCTGCTTCGAGTAAACTAAACAGATGTATTCCATACCTCGTTAGCTCTGCTGCGAGGTAGTTGATTAGTACAATCATCTTTGTATTAAAATATGAAATGCACTCATAATTGGAAAACAACTTCCTAAAAAATGGTCTTGATAAGCCATAAAATACATGTATATACATATATTTACAATTCCATGACAATAATTGTTATTAATTTAATAATCCTATTATACTGGAAGGCTATATTTGCCATAACAAATAAAAAATATACAATTATGAAGAAAGTTTTAAGCATTGTTGCTTTATCAGTATCTAGTTTAGTAATGTTTTCTTTTTTAGGAAGCAAACCAGTTTCTACTTACTCAGTAGATGTAAAACAGTCTAAAATTGAGTTTGCAGGAGCTAAAAAATCTGGTTATCATCCAGGTAATTTCTCTTTAAAGAGCGGTAATGTAACTGTTGAAAATGGTAAATTAACCGGTGGTTCTTTTGTTATTGATCTTGCATCTTTAAAAATTACCGATGAAGCTGGTGCACAATTGGAAGGACATTTGAAGAGCAAAGACTTTTTTGATGTTGAAAAATTCAGTACTGCAACTTTCGACATTAAATCTGTGAAATATGTATCGGAAAGCAAAGCAAATATTGATGGTGAATTGACCATTAAAGGTGTAAAAGCTAAAGTAAGTTTTACTACTTCTTCTGCTTTTTCTGCTGTAAAAGATGGTGAAGAAATTTCTAAATTCTTTGGTCATGCTACTTTTACTTTGGACAGAACTTTATTAGGTTTAACAGCTGCTCCTGGTCATATAGATAATGATGTACAAATAACTGTTTATCTTTTTGCAGGTAAATAATTCTGTTTAAAGAATCTACATTATTCTTTTCTACAAGACTCAGTTTCTCTAATGAAACTGAGTCTTTTTTTATTGTATACTGAAAATGGCGCGCCTTGCAGGCCATAAGTGTTCGAAACCTTGATAATCTATATTATTTTTTGAATGTACCTTTTTTTAAGATATGAAGCCTTATTTGGATCAACTCCACATAAAATAACTATTGCTTTGGTCATATCATTATCAAGCTCTATTTCAAATTTCTTTTTAGCTATTTTATATCCCCTAATTCTATTTAAGTAGTCTCGTAAAATTAAACGCATAAAAATACGTTTATTAATATGTAGGAAGAAAATCAACATTTAAAGATTTAAGTAATGAAGAAAAATCATTGTTAGAATTATCGCATAAGAAAAGCGAAAAGCAAACATTCAGACTACGCTGTAAAATTAGTTTATTGCGAAATGAGGTACAGTAATTGGATATACTTTCAATTAAGGATGTTTCAGAAAATGAGGCATTTGACAATAGTCTGTAAAATGAAAGACTTTCACTTTCATCAGAACTAATGAAATTTATGCTACTATTTCTTTTATCAGTCAATATCTCTAATAACTCACTAGCTCTTTTTGCAATTCTCTTATCTTCAAATGCACTTTTAAATGCAGGATGTAATTAAACGATTTTTGTCATTTGAATAATACGAAACTTACTTGACTATATTTTGTGTCCTAACACTAGCTATTTTAGGAGAAGGTTCGGGCGGGGATGAGGTCAGAGCCTGTCGGCTATGAGACAAAATCTTAAATGAAGTGACCTTTCGAATAAAGTTTTTAGGTTATTTTAGTCGGCTTATTATTAAGTAAATTGGTATTAACTACTGATAAGGTATTCTACAAAAAAACTGATATTAAACGAAATAGGAAATTCATTGAAACTAAACTTTAAAAATTATTATCCGTTTAATTTTGAATGACTACTTAATAAAATATAATCATATTAATTTCTAACAGAAAACTGTATAAAAAAAGGTCGGACAAATTGAATTGTCTGAACTTTATTACAATGAAAAGACAATTTAATTTCCTGTATTGTGTGATATTTTATTTTCTAAGGTATAACGATAGCGTTTAATAGCATTTACAATACACTGAGCAGTTTCTGTTTGTCCAGTAGGGCTATTCAGATAATTTTCTTCTTCTTGGTTCGATATAAAGCCAGTTTCTACCAATACGGCAGGCATAGCCACCGCCTGAAGTACCCAGATACCCTTTTCGTTACGTTGTTTTGCACCACGGCTTATTCTACCTGCTTTAACAAACTCATCTTCAATAGTATTGGCAAGATTGAAGCTTCTATCGAGATATTGCTTTGTTTTTAAGGAATAAAGCACCATTTTAGCAGGATCTTCCGGATCGAAGTCTTTCATTTCATTAATTAATGAACTATCCATGAACATAGACTCATTTTCGCTTAGTGCCTTAGCTTTACTACCGTTCTTACTCATACCCCATATGTAGGTTTCGGTACCTTTTACTTCGCTAGGAACTTTAACGGTGGTGTAAATAGGTACTTTTTCGGTACGTTTTTTACCATGCTTCTTGGTAGTAACCTTTTTGTACCCGGTAATAGTACGGTGATATACTTCACTTGAATTACAGTGAATACAAACAAACAAATCGCCACCGGCTGCATTTGCTTTATTTGCTTTTTCTTTCACGTTATCAAAAACGTCGGTTGTGCGGGTCATATAAATTTCCACATCGGGCATCTGTGCCTGCATCAGATCCTGTAGTTTGAGGGCTACTGATAAGGAGACATCCTTTTCGTTGGAAATTTTGCCTGTGGCACCAAAGTCTTTACCACCATGACCCGCATCGATAACTATCTTTTTTAAAGCATGCTTCTGGGTTACAATAGTCTTTGGTATGAAAGAGAAAAGGGCTATTGTAAAGCCAAATAATGCAATGTATATAAGTGTTTTCTTGTTCATCGTTTATTAAATCCAAATATTGTTATCAATTCCTTAGCAAGTTAGCCGCTATTTTTGCGCTTTATGAGATTAAACAGAATTCTTCCAGCGAATAACATGAAAATACCGATTGGTATTATTATGCTATTATTAAGCTGTTTAATTAATGTTAATACCCAAGCTCAGATAGCAACTGTAGCTCCTCCTAAACAGGATACGACAAAGATAGATACTAACAAAACAAAGTATGACAGTTCAAGTGTGAATAAAATTACAAAAGATACCCTTCACATGTCAAAGGATTCACTTGATGCTCCTGTAAAATTTGAAGCTAAGGATTCGGGTGTAATGAATTTAAGTACCAATGAGTTTATTTTATATGGCAATTCTAATGTTGCTTATAAAGATGTAAAACTAATTGCTGCTACTATAAAGTATAATTCTCAAAATCAAATCGTAAAAGCATACGGAGTTACCGATACTACCAATAATCCTATGAACCGACCTACTTTATCACAAGGAGGTTCTACTTCTATTAATGATACCATTGCCTTTAATATGAAAAATATGAAGGGGCTTACCAAGAATACTTATTATAATGAAGGAGAAATATATGTAAATGCCGAACGACTTAAGAAGGTAGATAAAGATGTATTCTATGCTTATCATGGTCGTTTTACTACCTGTAATCTAGATACACCTCATTTTGCTATCCGAACCAGGAAAATGAAAATGATTACCAATAAAATGGCTTTCACCGGACCTGCTTTTCCCGAATTTGAGGGTGTCCCATTACCAATTGGTCTTCCATTTGGAATATTTCCGTTAGTAAAAGGTAGACATTCAGGATTAATTGCCCCTCAATTTGTAACAAGTCAGGACTACGGAATTGGTTTGGAAGGCCTAGGTTTCTATAAAGTATTGAGTGATAATGCTGATGTTATATTTAAAACTAATTTTTATTCTTATGGTGGGTGGTCTTTAAATGTTTCGCCTAAATATCTTAAAAGATATCGTTATACAGGTTCCTTGAACGTTACCGTTCAGCATACAACAACTATTAATAATTCTGCTATCTCTGCGGATGAATTTACAACCATTAAGAGCTATAGTATTCAATGGAATCATAACCGAGATAACAAAGCACATCCTGGTACAACTTTTGCAGCTAATGTAAATTATTCCAGCACGAAATATAATCAAACGGTATTAAACAATCCATTTGTGAATTATCAGAATCAAATAAGTTCTACCATAAGTTACACTAAAGATTGGAAAGGTTTTGCTAATATGTCGGTTAATGCAAACCATAATCAAAACAACAAAACAAGATTAGTATATCTTAGCTTACCAAATATTTCCTTGAATGTACCTACTAAGTATCCATTTCAGCAAAAAGAAAAAGTAGGGGCAGCTAAATGGTACGAAAATATAGGGATAGGTTATAGCGGAAATTTGCAAAACCAAATAGCTTTTTATGATTCTGCCTTCAAAATAAAAAAAATACTCGATACTGTTCAATGGGGTGTATCGCATAATATTCCAATATCTATTGCATTACCATCATTGGGTCCTATAACTTTTGCGCCATCTGTATCCTATCGAGAAAACTGGTTAGCACAAAGTATTACTAGAACATGGGATCCAAACTATATTGATTCTTTAGATACTTCTATTCATGGAAAAATGGATACAACAGTTAAAAAAGGTCTTTTTGCTGCAAGAGACGTTTCATTTGGAATAGGTATAAGTACTAGAATATTTGGGAATTATATCTTTCCTCATTCAAAAAAGATTGTTGCTATCCGACATGAAATGCGACCTACTATAGGTTTTAGTTATCGTCCAGATCTAAACTCAAAAAACTACTATTCAGTATTATTTAAAGATAAAAACAATATTAATAGATCTATACGCTTTTCCAAGTTTGATGGGGTTATTCCCGGAGGATTTTCAGAAGGTTTGTCCGGTAATATTTCTTTTGGTTTAGATAACCTTTTAGAAATGAAAGTCAAAAAAGCCTCTGACACCGGAAATGTAACAAAGAAGATTAAGCTTTTGGATGGATTTGGATTTAATGGTTCGTATAATTTATTGGCCGATAGCTTTAAATTATCCAAAATATCTTTATATGCCCGAACAAATCTATTTGAAAAGGTAAGCATTACAACAAGTGCTACACTAGATCCTTATAAAACAGATAGTCATGGCTATGAATTAAAACAATATGCCTGGGAAGGCGGTGCCTTTAACTTGGGAAGAATTACGAGCGGTAATATTGCTTTATCTACTCAATTTAAGAGCAAACCCAAAGATGGTAAAGCAGACAAAGATCGAATTACAAAAGATCCTTTTATGACTACTGACGAACAAATGCGTCAGCTTCAGTTTACAAAGGGAAATCCTGGAGAATATACCGACTTTAACATACCCTGGTCTATAACCTTGTCTTATTCACTTACTTATTCTAAAAATTATACTAGTGATTATAGTGGAGTACAAACTACTATCTATTCTGGATTTAACTTTAATGGAGATTTTAGTCTAACACCAAAGTGGAAAGTAGGTGCTACTGGTTACTATGATGTAACGAATAAACGTCTTAATCAATTAAGTACATTCGTTTCAAGAGAAATGCACTGTTGGCAATTATCGATATCTATTAATCCTGTTGGCATTTACCATTCTTTCAGTATAGTTATCAGTCCAAAATCTGGTATTCTTCGTGATTTGA
>Ga0007873_1000115_pt1 | contig 24386 bp, 25 predicted proteins | sample CryBogCBH26May08_FD_71228 | JGI IMG/M metagenome (GOLD analysis project Ga0007873, IMG submission 71228) | Freshwater microbial communities from Crystal Bog, Wisconsin, USA - CBH26May08 | ecosystem: Environmental > Aquatic > Freshwater > Lake | place: Crystal Bog, Wisconsin, USA | collected...
TGATAAACTTGTTCTAAAAATAGCACTCAGTAAGAAAAGAAGAGCTTGGTTTAGCGGACTTTGGAACTATTTAAAAGTCTTTGAGTATCCCTTTGAAATTTCTAATGCGTAATCTGGGTTAAATTAAGAAGATGTTTCAAAATAAGCAAAGAAACCATCAGTCTAATAGGCTTGGCAGGACGACCATTGTCAGCGCTATAAAGAGGTGCAAAAGCAACCTCAAATCTTTCCTATTGTACTATGTTAGCCAGTTGATATAATGAATGTTTCTGGTTTATTTGATCTTCTAAACCAAGGAAAAAACCAAGCTGTGGATTTGTTTTTTTCGATGATAACATATTCAAATTTGCAAGATTTAAACAGAATATGGACAAATCCTGCAAAATAAATGGCCTATTTTATTAATACAAACCAATGTTTATGTGGCCTAAATGGCTTTATGAGGGTCAACTAATCAGTCAATCTGCTAATTCGCTAATAAGTGTGTTCTCATCACACCTGTCTCCAATCTCACTGTATTCATTTGTTCTGTGTATTCCTTTTGCCTCCTTGCCTATTTAGCATACTCCACCGCTATCTCCGCCGCCACCCTCGCATTATTCTTTATCAAGGCAATATTCGTTTCCAGACTTTCCCCTTTCGTATTTTCAGCAATATATTTCAGTATAAATGGCGTAACTTCTTTACCCTTAATATGTTGTTCATTCGCTGCCGACAGTGCTTTCAGTATATGTTCTTCTATCGCTTCAATATCCATTTCAAACTCCGTAGGTACCGGATTCGCAATCAGTACCGAGCCATTCAGTTCAAGTCCCCATTTAGCTTTCATTAAGTCAGCAATAGCCTTGGTACTATCCAGGCGCAATGGAGAATTGAAGCCACTTTTAGACGAGTAGAAACTTGGAAACTCATCCTGACCATAAGTCACTACAGGTATACCCAGTGTTTCCAGGTATTCCAGTGTAAGGCCAATGTCTAAGATCGATTTTACACCAGCAGCCACTATCGCCACATTTGTTTGTCCCATCTCCGTCAGGTCGGCCGATATATCCATGGTCTCTTCCGCACCACGATGCACCCCACCAATACCACCCGTAGCAAATATTTTAATACCCGCCATCGATGCTATTCTCATCGTAGCAGCCACCGTTGTAGCACCCGGAAGTTTCTGAGAAATCACAAACGGCATATCGCGGATACTCACCTTCCATACATTATGAGTCTGTGCAAAAAAGTCAATCTCTTCCGTTGTTAAGCCCACATAGCATTTCCCATCTTTTATAGCAATGGTAGCCGGTACAGCCCCCTGTAGTCTTACTACATCTTCTACCTGTTTTGCCGTAATAGCATTCTGTGGCCACGGCATACCGTGCGATATAATGGTCGATTCAAGAGCCACTATAGGCAGGTTGTTATCCAAAGCATGTTGTACTTCAGCACTTACCACCATAAATTCATGCATGTTCATTATAATAGATATTTTTTTGTTCATATAGATAGTCGCTGTTTACACACTGCACCACAGCGCCTTTTATTTGTAATACTTCCAGTGCCAGCGTATGCGCCAGTTGTAAGCAGGTCAGTTCGTTTTTCTTGTTTATATAGCCATATACCCATCCAGCCAGAGCAGCATCGCCAGCACCCGTGCTATCACTTATTTCAATGGTTGGTACGCCCAGCTGCAGCATTTGTTGAGGCGTATGTATTACCGATCCCTCTTTTCCTTTCCTAAGCCATACCTGCTGCACACCTCTACCAAAAAAACTAGCTATCAGTTCCTGTTCATCAGTACTTTCTATGCCACTCATCGCCAACAGTTCGTCTTCATTAGGGGTAATCATATACACACCCTCGAGGTTCAGGTTTTTCAGCTTCGTTGCCTTCGCCACCGATACAGGTTCTATAATTATCTTTTGTTTATGCTGCCTTGCAAAATCAATAAGCCACTGAATACTGTCCGTAGGGATATTGGCATCTGCAATCACCAGCTTAAAATCCTTTATATAATCCGCATTAGTGGCTAAATAGGCAGGCGTTAAGTACTTACAACTAATGTCCTGACAAACCGCCACTACCAGGTTGCCATCGGGGTTTAGTATCGATACATACTTTCCCGTAGTATCATCTGCAAACACCGATTCGTGCAGCCTTATTCCTTTCTGGTGCAGACATTTTATAATATAATCCGCATCGGCATCGGTGCCCAGAGCGGTAATCAGCGAAGGATGAAGATTCAGTAGTCCTAAATGTTGTGCAATATTGCTTATCACACCACCAATACTCGTTGTCTTTATGGCAGGGTTCGATGTATGTGAAATGCAAGGCTGTTCGCAGAAATATAATTCATCTACCAGCGTGGCACCAATACACAAAACTGTTTCATTCATCAAACAAATGTAGGAGAAAATATTATTATGCTTAGGGGAGATATCGTTTAATTGTTATAATGGTGAATATGTTATTGCAAATCAAAAATGTTTTAAGTTATTCCATGTGAGGCTATTTTAAATAGTCATTTGTTTGCTCAAAAGGTATTACACATTTTCACGTATTATATGCTAATAAAGGGTGTAACAAGCTTACAAAATAATGAATAACAAAGCGTATTACTCCTTACAAGGTCCTTATTTTTAGTCTGAATTACTTCCCCATAAGTTTCACTATTATTGCCCCCATAACATTTTTGCCATAATAAATTACCTATACTGTCAATTTTTATTACCCAAATATCACTCTTTCCATGATTATTGTTTACATCTCCATCATTTGATGATGTTTCACCGCCAATAATAAACCCATTAATAGTTTTAGTCATCTTAAATCCCAAATCGGAACTACTACCACCGTAACATTTTTCCCAAATAATATTACCATTACTATCTAGTTCTACTACCCAAGTATCAGACCATCCATTTGCGCTTAGATGTAATCCCTTTACATCACTATCAAAGGAAGATGCATAGCTAGTTACTATATAGTTGCCCCATTAATTTGTAAAACTTCATACAATCGCTCTTCATTACTCCCACCCAAACATTTCTGCCACTGTAAGTTCCAAATGCTATCTAATTTAATTACCCATCCGTCAAAATCTCGGCCAAGTCCTTTTTGATGAAGACCTTTCACATCCCCATCGATTGATCTCGTATATCCAGCTACTACATATCCACCATCAGGCGTACTATGTATTGCATTTACAGACTCTTCGTCACTTCCTCCATAGCATTTTTGCCATATTATATTGCAACGAGAATCTAATTTTGCAACCCATACATCAATTACCCCATGATAATTAGGTATATTTTTCCCTCTCACACTATCTGCATATCCTACAGCTATATAGCCACTATCTTTAGTTGGAGTCATATAATGTACAAACCCCATGTTTTTGCCCCCTATTGCATTCTGCCACTGTACAGCAGGTGCTGTTTGGGCTTGTACTGTACTAATTGTACTTATAAAAAATAAAGTAAAAAGAAATTTAGTCATGCATTAAATTTTTCCTTTCCCGCAAAGTGTACTTCTCCGCAGATGTCTCATTTTCCCCTAACCATTTCATAAAATAAACCCTTTTAGCAAAGGAAAATGGACTCTCTGCGGGCTCTCTAAATTATAAACCTCTCCCCTAAAAAAAGCATATCTGTAAAAGTATCTTGATAAGTATTTAGGTAACATAATTCCCATTTAAAGTTATCTGCAATTTTCAAATTGTAAGCTTTTCAGCAAAAACTAAACAACACTAAAACTAAATCCCCCTCTAACTTCACACAACAACAAATTAAAGAATATGTCAGTTCGAAACAAAATATATTATCATAATGGCATATACTTTATCACATTCACTTGTGCCAGATGGATACCACTATTCTCTATCTCCAAGTGATATCAGGCAGCATATAATTCCCTGCCGTTGCAGGTGAAGAACACCTGCAACAAAAAAATGTATTATTTAACTCCTTCTCCCAGACTCTTTCTTCTCTAAAAAGTTAAAATAAAAAGCCTCAGCATGACAATAAAGACATTAGCCCCCCTCTAAACAACAACATATGGGCAATTAGTCATATCGTAGAGGCAATCAGCAAAATAGTTGAAGCAATAAACAACATCAGCGGGTCAATCAGAGGTTACAGCATGACAAGTAAGACATTTAGCAAGGCAATCAGCATATTACATGCCAATATTATTGCCTTACGTGCCTCCCTCAGAGGTTTACATGCCTCAAATAAGAATATCGATAAGGCAATCAGTAATATCGATGCCTCAATTAACGACTTCGGTATAAAGTAAAAAAGCTTCGTATAAAAAAAGTTCCTGTCAGTATCACCCAACAATACTTCAGAATCCAAATGTATTATCCGCAGTGATATAATTGGAAAGGAGCAATAAAACGGTCAACGTTATTTAAGCATGAAACATTTATTCTCATATCTCCTTACTCCTATCTCCTAACTACCTGTATTACCCTGCTATGCTCAAAGCAATTTTTTCTCCGTCCATTGCGGCACTCACTATTCCTCCGGCATATCCTGCGCCTTCGCCACAGGGATATAAACCATTTATCTGAGGGTGTTGTAAGGTAATATGATCTCGGGGAATTCTAATAGGCGAAGAAGTCCTGCTTTCTGTAGCTACCACCACCGCTTCATTGGTATAATACCCTTTCATTTTATTGCCAAACTGTTTTAATCCTTTTTGTAAAGCATTGGAAATAAACCCAGGCAATATTTCTGATAATTGATAAGCATTTAATCCCGGATGGTAACTACAAGCGGGCAAGTTGGTAGATACTTTATTGTTGCAAAAATCGACCATACGCTGTGCTGGTGCTTTAAAGTTACCACCACCTGCGGTAAAAGCAGCTCTTTCTATAGCCTGTTGAAAATGCATCAGCAGCAATGGATTGTCTGATTGATTTTGTACCGATGGTGTATGTTTAAAATACTTCATTACCTCCTCTATTTCTACCGATACTACCATACCGCTATTGGTATAAGGATTGTTCCGTTTCGAAGGGCTCCAGCCATTTACAACCAGCTCGTTTGGAGCAGTGGCAGCAGGAGCAATGATACCACCTGGACACATACAAAAACTAAATACGCCACAACCATCTACCTGCTCCACCAATGAATAGGAAGAGGGTGGAAGATGCTCGCTACGATTAGGCTGATGATATTGAATAGCATCTATAATAGTCTGTGGATGCTCTATTCTTACACCAAGGGCAAAAGGCTTTGCTTCTATTAAGATGTTCTTTTTATGTAAAAGCTCAAAAATATCGCGGGCAGAATGACCTGTTGCAAGAATCACTGCATTGGCATCAAGGGTTAGTCCGGTGTGGGTAGTAACGCCCTTAATGCAATTATCTTTTATGGTAAAATCGGTCACCCTGTTTTCAAAGTAAAACTCAGCACCATAGTCTATCAGCGTTTCCCGGATAGCGGTAATAATTTGGGGTAACTTATTGGTACCAATATGCGGGTGCGATTGATACAATATCTTTTCGTCGGCACCAAAGTGAACAAACAATTCCAGTATTCTATTAATACTACCTCTTTTGCTACTGCGGGTATACAATTTACCATCGCTATAGGTACCGGCACCACCTTCGCCAAAGCAATAGTTGCTATCCTCGTTCAGAATTCCATCTTTATTCAGTAAGGCTAAATCTTTTCTGCGGGCTCGTACTTCTTTACCACGCTCTACAATGATTGGTTTGATACCTTTCTCCACTAATTGTAAAGCAGCAAACAAACCTGCAGGTCCTGCCCCTACAATAATGACGCTTTTAGCAGCTTTGCTAACGTCCTGAAAATGAAACAGAGGGAGGGTTCTTTCTCTGAAGGGTTCATTAATAAAAGCATGTACCGTAAGGTTTATCCATACTTGCTTTCTGCTACGGGCATCAATGGAATGTTTGGTAATAAAATATCCATTTACAGCAGTAATAGATACATGGCAACTTTCGGCTATATATCTGTTTACTATAAGATTGTTGGAGGCTTCTTCGGGCAAAAGCCTTAAGATGATTTCTTTTTGCATACTGACAGGTGTTTATCCTATAAAGTAAGTTATAATTGAAAATGGATAATGTATAATTTGAAAGTTTAGCGTAGTAATAAATTATACAAAATGAATAATTACAATTTTTATACTAAGTAGATAAGCGTTTTTACTTATCTATTACTAATTTTTACTTTTCCCTTTTTACTTTTTACTTAAAACGGCATATCGTCTATAGGATCGAAAGGAGGCTGTTGATCAACAAAGTTAGGAACTTCGTTTGCAGGCATTCCTCCTAGTTTAACGGCTTCCATTCTCCAGGCATCCAGGTTGGTAATGTAGTTTTCTCTACCATCCTTTATCCATTTAGTTCCTTTAATATTAAATTGAACTTTTACTTCGTCTCCCATATTAAATTTATCAGGCATAGCTGTTTTGTCCTGTACACACTGAAATTTAATATAACTGGTAAAGCTTCGGCCATTGGATTCCTCTGATGTTTCTATCACAAATTCTCTGGTCTTAAAGGTTTCTGACCTTTGTACAATATCAAATTTAGCAATTAGTTTTCCGGTAATTTCAAAACTCATAAGTTATCTTGTTAAGTTGGCAAATGTAATAGTTGACGTTTGTTTATTCTATATAGAAGGAATTATTTTATTCTCTATTATTAAATTTTGGTTTAGAAGATGCTAGTTGATTAGAATATTATTATCTTGTCGTTTTTTTATACGAAAACGGTAGCAGAAAATGAAGTTATTACAAATCAGGCGGTATTTATTAGTCTTGCTGGTACTTTGCAATGGATTGTTTGCGCTTTCACAAAGTGAAACCCTGGACTATTCTACTTATAAGATATCAAAAGATGATAGAGTTGATTCGGCTTATATCCGCATGCTAAAACCTTATAAAGATAGTTTAAGCAAACAAATGGATAAAGTAATTGGTTTTGCTGTAAACACGATGTACAAAAAACAACCCGAAAGTGCATTGGGGAATTTGCTGGCAGATTGTGTAAAATTGATGGCAGAAAAAAAGTACAAAAAGAAAGTTGATGTGGGTATGGTAAACTTTGGTGGTATAAGAAGTTATATTTCTAAAGGAGATGTTACCGTTGGTAAAGTATTCGAGCTGATGCCATTTGACAATCTTCTTATAGTACAACAGTTAAAAGGAGATACTTTACAGCTATTATTAAATAGAATAGCAGAAAAAGGAGGTTGGCCTATTGCTGGTGTAACTATGGAGATTAAAGGAAAGATAGCTCAGAATGTAATGATTGGAGGCAAAGCGTTGGACTCGACTGCATACTACACTGTAGCTAATTCCGATTATATAGCTAACGGAGGTGACGATTGCAATATGCTTAGAGGTGTACCTCAATTAAATGTAGGTTATATAATAAGAGAAGCTATTATAGATTATTTAAAAATGTTTACAGAACAAGGAAACCCTATTGATGCTAAAACAGAAAAACGAATTACTTATGCCAACTAATAGAAGAAAGTTTATTCAGCAGGCAGCTTTGATGGGTGGGGCATTAATCACCTCCAGATCATTGTTTGCAAGTTCATTTATACCAATTGATAAGGAAGAGGAGAAACTGGTAATTCTGCACACTAATGATGTGCATAGCAGGCTGGAACCTTTTCCGATGGATGAGAGTAAAACTGCTGGTCTTGGAGGGGTAGCTGGAAGAGCCGATTTAATAAGAAGAATAAGGGGTATAGAGGAGAATGTATTATTGCTGGATGCTGGCGATATTTTTCAAGGTACACCGTACTTTAATTATTTTAAAGGGGAGCCCGAAATGAAAGCCATGAGTATGATGGAGTATGATGCATCCACATTAGGTAATCATGACTTTGATGGAGGTATGGAAAATTTCGCTACTCAACAAAAGCATGCTACTTTTCCTTTCATTAATTGCAATTACGATTTTACAAGTACTCCTTTGGAAGGAAAAACGATACCTTACAAGATAATACAGAAAGGTAAAATAAAAGTAGGTTTACTAGGAGTGGGAGTAGAGTTGAATGGATTAGTACCCGATAAATTATATGGGAACACAAAATACCATGATCCTATACAAAGAGCCAATGAAACTGCTGATTTATTACATAAAAAAGGTTGTGATATAATAATTTGTTTGTCGCATTTAGGCGATAAGTACACCGATAATAAAGTAAGTGATGAAATATTGGCTCAATCCTGTTATCATATCGACTTAATAATTAGTGCTCATACCCACAGATTGTTTGAAAAACCAAGAGTATATTCAAACTTAAATGGAAAGGAAACCGTAGTAAACCAAGTTGGGTGGGCAGGAATGTATTTAGGGCGGTTAGATTACACTTTTTCTGTAGGAAAAAACAAAAAATTAGCACATTCTGATAAACTAATCGTACGTGGTAAAATAATTGAATAAAAAAAATTTTTTTTTCAACACAAAGTGTTCATATTCGCAGTCCGATAAAACATTTTGTACACATAAAGTGCTTTATTGGATGACTGAATAAAGATATAACTCAACATACAAAAGATCATTTTGAAACATGGCCAAAACTGCTGATTCCATCTGGAACAATTGCTTGAAAATCATTAAAGACATCGTTGAATGGCAACACTTTAAAACTTGGTTCGAACCAATTAAACCAGTAGAATTAAAATCGAACGTATTATTAATTCAAGTACCTAGTCAATTCTTTTATGAATATCTGGAAGAGCACTATGTGAATCTTCTGGCAAAGACCCTTAAAAGAGAGTTAGGAAAAGAAGCGAGATTGGAATACAGAATCATGGTAGATAGTGGTAGTAAAGGAAATGGCACTTACGATTTACCTACTTCTGGTGCAAAGACTTTTAATCACAATGAAATGAACTTTCCATTAGTGATTGATAATCCAGTAAAAAATCCATTTGTAATTCCGGGATTAAAGAAAACACAAATAGATTCTCAGTTGAATCCTTCTTATGTATTCGATTCTTTTGTAGAAGGAGATTGTAACCGTGTAGCTAGGAGAGCGGGTAAAACTATTGCTGAAAAGCCAGGATCAAACTCTTTCAATCCCTTGTTAATTTATGGTAATGGTGGATTGGGTAAAACACACCTTGCTCAAGCTATAGGAAACGAAACTAAAAAAATACATCCTAATAAGGTAGTACTTTACGTAAGTACTGAAAAATTTATCAATCAGTTTCAGGATCATAGTCGCAATAATGCAATTAATGATTTCATACATTTCTATCAGTTAATAGATGTATTGATTATTGATGACGTTCATTTCTTTGCAAAAGCAGAAAAGTCTCAGGATGCATTCTTTGCCATTTTCAATCATCTGCATCAAAGTGGAAAGCAGTTGGTATTAACTTCGGATAAATCTCCTAAGGATCTTGATGGAATGCAGGAAAGACTATTAAGCCGTTTCAGATGGGGTTTAAGTGCCGATTTGCAAATGCCTGATTATGAAACCAGAATTGAAATACTGGAAATGAAAATGCGTAATGAAGGTTTCTCGCTTCCAAAAGAAGTAGTAAAATATGTAGCTTACAACATTAATACTAATGTAAGAGAACTGGAAGGTGCTCAAATTTCTTTATTAGCTCAATCTTCTTTAAACAGAAAAGAAGTAGATGTAGAATTGGCAAAAAAGGTGCTAAGAAACTTTGTACGTACCAGTACTAAAGAAATTACCATCGATTCGATACAAAAAATGGTGTGCGAATATTTCTCTGTTCCTTTTGACAAGTTATTACAAAAGACCAGGAAGAGAGAGATTGTTCAGGCTCGTCAGATTACAATGTACTTAGCAAAAGCATTTACTAAGAATTCTTTGAAATCTATTGGAGAACACTTTGGTGGTAGAGATCATACTACCGTAATTCATAGCTGTCAGACTGTTAAGGATTTGATGGACACAGACTCTATGTTCAGAGAAAATGTGATGGAACTTACTCAGAAAGTGCAGTTGTCTTCCATGTAAATTATAACAAGTAATTCATATTAGAGCCTCGGAATTTTTCGAGGCTCTTTCTTTTTAAGTATAGATTAATTTGATTTATCACTATTAATGCTGATATTTATTATAGTAATAGTTGATAACCCTTGTTTACCGGAATTATTATTCCATTCAGCTAGATGAATGATTAACTTTCAAATTAATAACGCACCTATCCCGATAATCACAGAAATTAATCTAGGTGCATAAAAAGCGAATATAGTTAGACCTTGTTAGACGTTAATTTTATCCTGTATTTTTATTTATTATCTAATATATATTGATAAATATCATATAATTTATATATTTGTGTCCGTTTAAATAGATTTATTTTAATAAAACGTAAATTAAATAGGATGAATGTAATAAAAGAGATATTATCAGAACCAATGAATCCTTGTAAATACGATATAAGCTTAACTGATGAAGCATTACAATTCTTAAAAGAATTAAGAGATAGTATCAAGAATAAAATCTTAGATAAGTGTAAAGGTGATTTTGATAAAAAAGGATATTCAATACAAATTAATTTCGTTAATTACGAGTCACCTATTAAAGGAAACGAATTAATGCCATTTGTATTTGTTCTTGATAAAAATGGGGATCAGGTTAGTCTTACTTATTAAGTATAGAAGGTATAAAGTCTGTATTTAAATTGACAAAAGTTTTAAAAGATTTATCTTGAAATATTGCTAATACTGAATTTGATCCGTAAGATGTAATAGAAAGCAATTCATCTCTTAATTTATTAATATTTAAGTAGTCTAAATCGGTCAAATTAAATAAGTGTATTTCTGGATGAATATGTTTACAGTTATTATCTTCCTTATTTAAGGTAACTATATTGTTGTCGGAAATTAAATAAACAGTAGCGTAAGGAGGCAGTAAATTAGTAGTTATCATTTTATCGAAAACATCCATAATTAATTCGTTTAGATTTCAAATATAACAGTAAAATAAAAATATGGGAACATTCAGTATAATAAACAAGTACGATACACAGGCAAAGTGTATTGAGTATTTGGAAAGTTTACGGTGGAAGAATGGAGTATTTTGCCCTCATTGCGGAGTATTAGACCATAATACAAAAAGAAAGCAAACGAACATCTACCATTGTAACGATTGTAACCAAGATTTTTCGGTTATGGTTGGAACAATATTTGAGCATAGCAGATTACCGTTACCAAAGTGGTTTTTCATAATTATGCTAATGTTAGAAGCAAGAAAAGGTATATCATCTAGTCAGTTAGCCAGGAACGCAGAAGTAAGCTATAAAACAGCGTGGTTAGCAGCAATGAGAATACGTTGTGCAATGATAGAAGATATTGAATTATCAGGCACAATTGAAGGGGATGAAACATACGTTGGAGGTAAGCCTAAAAAGACTTATCAAAATGATAGTAGCAATACACAACTATCACAAATAGCAGAAGACCCAACTAAGTTAAACATATCAAATAATAAGAGAGGTCGGGGAACATCAAAGGCAAAGATTGCTGGTATGGTTGAACGTAGGGGAAGAGTTATTTTAAAGCTGATGGATACTTTCAGTACTGCCACAATGTTAGCGATGTTAAAGAGAAATGTAGATACTACAAAATCTACCGTTATGACAGACGAAGCAAAGTTTTATAACAAGTTCGAGGACTATGTAGACCACTTTGTAATTAAGCATAAAGAGGAGTATGTAAACGGTAAAATTCACACTAACACTATTGAAGGGTTTTGGAGTATTGTAAAAGCAGGAATTAAAGGACAATATAGGGTGTTATCAAAGAAGTATTTACCTTTTTATCTTGCTGAATTTGCATACCGATATAATAGGCGTGATGACCATAAATTAATATTCGAGGACTTCATTGAAGATGCAGTAAGCGAAGAAAAATGTATGATATATTACAAGCCTATTGCAGACCCTAGAGAAATGACTAATAAGTTAACTACTCAGCAAAAGAAATTAGCTGAAAAGAACGAGCATAATATGGAAGGTCGTATTCTTCGTTTACAAAAGTTAGAGCCAGTTAAAAAGGTCTATAAAAAGAGAACTAAAAAGAATAAAAAGAAAGCAGCTTAAAAAAAATAAGGATAAATATATTTTATTTGTTGACACAAGCGAATAAAATATGGATAAGATTTCTTTAATACTAGGTGTGCTATCAATAATATTAGCAATTAATAAAACAGTTAGAGTGAAAGCTATTAGAATAATATTTTGTTACTTATCTACATTCCCAATTTTAAGATTGGTATATAAGAACTTACAGTTATTTACTTTTAACGACTATTTCGATAATAAGACTTTTGATAATAGGATAGCATGGCTTTGGCATAATGGGTTGTTTTTGTATTCATCTGTTTTAGCTTTAGTGCTTTATGTATTTTATTACTATGTATTATTTAATTTATTCGATAAATGGGTGTACAAGAAATGGGGTAATAAAATACATTCAAAGATAAAATCTAAAAATAATATTTCATCTTTAATCGATTTATTTTCTAATTATTATTTGAGTTTATTTAAGTTTTTGATTGAAGCTCGTATAATGCCTATATCTTCTTTTGTAGCTAAAAGTGAATATGATACTAAATTGCATGAAAGTGACCTCAAAAATGATGCAATTGGCAATTTGTGTTTGTTTGTTAGTATAGAATATTGCTTAATATTTATTTTAGGATACAACAGTTTTGTAATTATTTTAACCTCGCTATTGATATTATTTCTTATAGCTATTTCTGCTGCAATAACTCCAATGATATACCAGTATAAAAAGCAAGTATTCCATAAAACTATGCTGTATTTAGATAATGTTTTTGAGAAGGAATTGTAAAATATTTCGTATATTTATTGCATACAAATGAAAGCACTTAAAATCATTAAAGCGGACTACCTACAGTATTATATTGATAATCAGAAAGTCGATATAAATAAGCGATTCAATGAGTTAACTCTTGGCGTTAATGATGATGATTTTTATTTTGCAAAAGCTGCTGTATTTTCCAGTCAAATTGAAGGTAACACTATTGACTTTGATAGTTACTTAAAATACTTTCATTCAGGTATGAATAATGATGGTAAGCAGTTTAATGAAATTGAGGATTTAAAAGCTGCTTACAAGTTCGCTAGTAAAAGTGAATTAACCTATAATACATTTCTTACATCACATGAGATACTAAGTAAAAATGTTATAAAGCTAAAGAAGTATAGAGGTAAGTTAAGAAAAGATAAAGTAGGTATAATAAGCAACGGTAAGTTAGAATACATGGCAGTTGAGCCAGAGTTTGTAAAGCAAGAAATTACAAAACTATTTAGTGATATTAAAGAGCTTTTAAGTAGGGATTTATCGCATAGTGAAATATTCTACTATGCCTCTATGATACATTTAATGTTTGAAAAGATACACCCATTTGTTGATGGCAATGGTCGTGCGGGTAGATTACTTGAAAAGTGGTTTATAAAAGAAAAGATTGGGCTTAAATCATGGTTAATCCAAAGTGAGCAATACTACTTTCAAAATAGAAATGATTATTACAGATACCTTTCAATTGGCTTTGATTACTATTCCTTAAAAATGGAAAAGTGTATATACTTTCTACTGATGTTGCCTATGTCAATAAAATAATCTAACTCCAAAGTAAATCGTGTAATTGTGCATTAAGTTCTTCGTCAGACATTTTGCTAATTTTCTCTACTAAAACAGGATCAGCCCAAATTGAAAACGGGCAATAAGCAATACCAATTTTCTTCCCCTTTAGGACTTTATTATTAGCAACTTCAAAGGGTGAACTTACTTCAAAAGTTGGCTTTGAAATTATGTAGTTGTAGATAGCATTTTGAAAGTCAAACTCATTGTGTAGTGGTTTAATAGCTTTCAATTCTAACTTAAAACTATCTGCCATTAATTCATATTTTACAAGTTCGCAAAGTATCGTAACTCTTTCATGGTAAATTAGTTTCCCATCGTAAAGTCTATCAAATAATTCTTTATATTCAGTATTCATTGTAAAAGTTGATATATAATTTGTACTTAAATCAAGACGACAAATATATAATTAAAAATATTTATTTGTTAAAGAATTTAACATTTATATATTTGCATCCTTTTATAAAAATTAAAATGGCAGAAGAGTTAGAAATATTATCGGACGAAGAGAGAGTAATTGTAGGTAAAATACCTATAGGCTCATGGTGCTATGGAAGTGCATTAGGGGATGAAGGTGAAGTTATAGATGGGGTAAGGAAATTTAAAACAATATCTTGCCCATATCAAAAAGGTAAACATGGCTGTAGTTATTTAGGTATTAGAGATGAATGGATTCCAGAGGTTAAGGCTTGCAACATTGATAAATACTACAAGTTTTTTAAGTATTAAAAATAAGAGATTAAAGATAGGTTATGAGCATTGTGGCATTTTGTGATATGGAGAGGTTTGATTATCAGCATTATTGGGAAAGCGAGGCTGAAAAAGAGGCGTTTTTAGAGATTAAAGAAAACCTTAAAGCCTTTATTGAAACCAAGAAAGAGGAGTTGCATTTAGGAATATTTGGCGAACAATTATTAGAGCCAGTAATCTGTGAATTGGTAATGGATTTAATGGGAAAGAAAAGAAGGGATAATTTATTAGGAATTATTCAAGACCAATTATGGGATAGTCATTTTGCTGAAATAATTAAGAACATAGTAAATTTTGTTGAAGATTTAGAAGATGTAGAAATATATCAAAGAGTTGAAGATGGATGGAAGTCTGTTTATATGAATGATACTAATAGGGTAAGTTATCAAGCTGCATCTGATATAGTTTATTATATAATTCAAGCTAAGTATTACCAGATGCAATTTCAATTATTGCCTATCATGGAAGAATACAAATCTTTAGTTAGTTAAGAAATTTCAGAAATACTCCTATATTTGCATCGAAAGGTTGGGAAATTATACGATTGGAAGGTTTATCCCTTACGAGATTTCTCAACCTTTTTTTATTACTGTATCCTTACCTTATAAACCCCAGTATTATTCCTAGAAATATTACTGATATTAAATCCTCCACCACCAGCTACTTCAATTAAATTAAATATTTTCCAGTCTTTGGGTATAGCAGGGAAAATCAATGTAAACTTTATAAAGTCTCCTAATTTTTTAAGGAATACTTTTTGAGGTGCAAGCGGCACTCCAATTGCGTTTAGCATTTGTAATTTATCACTAGATGCACTACTTGTTAAGTAAGTTGTTTTATTAATATTAATCCACCAACCAGAGCTAAATTTAGGGGAAGCATAATAGGTACAATGAAGATAAGTAAAACCCTCTTCTTCTGTTGATTCCAGAAGATCTTCTGAAATATCAATGCTTACATATTTATCAGTATCAAATTGTATCATCGTATTCAATTTCTATTTCAATCAATATTTTCATGTCATGGTGATGTCTAAGATTTGCACAATGCACCATAAAGTAATTAGCTGTATTAATTTCTATCCCTTTTGCTTTTAATGCTGAGCCAATATCGACCCATTGAAAAGTAGTGGAAAGTTGATTTAATCTAGCAACGACATTTACCCTATCAATGTCATTACCTAAACTAAACGTTACGTTAGGTTCTTCTTCAATTAAATAACCTATTTCAAAGGCTTTATTGAGTTGAACGTTTACAATGCTAATATTGCGAAAAACAGGGGGTAAAACAACGCTAAACATTCTATCCTCAGCAGTTAGTTTGAAAAGGTAATATTTACCTATAGGGTGAGCTTCTCTTAGTGTATGACCTTGCATATTATTTTCGTACTTTAAACCAAATGTAACGATAAAAGCAAAATGCCTATAAATTTGTTTATCATTACTACTACTTACTTATGGCAAAAAAGGAGGACTGTTTAAAAATCAATTTTGACGAGTATATTGAAAAGATAAATTCTTTACCAGCAAGAAAAATTAGTCAGCTAGATGTAATATTATCTGACTTAGAAGAGTACACTTATGATGCCTACGAATATGTAGTAGAACCTCCTAAAATAACCGCCAAAAAATCAATAAGGATAATAGAAGATTTAAAGGCATTGCTATTAAATGTAAACGCTATTATGGACGTATTATGTGAATTAGACCATGAAAGCGAATATATGGACAGAGCCAAAGACTTTTTAGGAACAATGGAAGATGAAATTCCTGGACTAATAGAAAGTATTAGTTAGACTTTATAATTTCTATTTCTTCTGGAGTTAAATTATAAAGTTGGTAAATTGATTGTTCGATACTCCTTTCGACTTCTTTTATTCTCAAAGAAATTGTTTGGTTTTCTTTCTTCTTTTCGTCTATATATTGCATCCATTCTGCTTTATCCGATAATGATAATTTTATTTTTTGTTTTTCAATTTCTTTAATAAAATCAGGAAAAGTTAATGAAGCCCAATCATTCAATTTTTTATTAATTACTAATGATGGAAAACTATTCTGTAATAATTTTATAAACTTGCTTTCAGATGATTTAAGCACTGAATTATTGTCAATTAAAAAACTTGCATAATTAGCGAAAATAATTTTTTCATCATACGGAATATTTGGAATTGGTACTTGACCTAAACTAAATATTGTTACTTGAGGGAAAGTTGTTTTAAAGTCATTAAACATTATTTGCCAATAGTATTTTATTACTTTTGAATTAAGTATTGTCAAGATATATTTTTCATCTAATAAAGATTCTGCCATAACTGTAAATATATTGCCAGTAACAGCGTAAGGATTTTCTATTATAGTTGCAGTAGGTTGAAACCCTATTTGTCTAACACATATTTTATGATTTGCTAGATGAACATCTTTATCCCAACACCCACCCGATGTTTTAGGTCTTTCAAAGAAAACATACTCTAACGGCTCATTAGAATAGTATCTATTTATATCTGTTCCAGTCAATATAGGGATATATAGTTCAGAAAATTTTGTATTTGAAAAATACTTATTTCTGTCTCCTGTAATTAATCCTCTATTAATTTTAGCAATTGAACTAAGAATAGGGTGACTAGATATTTTATTTATTAAACTGTAATTATCATTATTAACAAGTAAGTTCCAAACATTACCTGATATATTATTAAAGTCTTTTTGTTTTATAGTTTTATAGGTATCAGCACCATTTAAAACTCCTTCCAAGTTAGTTGATAACTCTATGGTATTATTATCGTTTTCAAAATTTGATTTTTGAAAAAAATATATAGCTGTATGAACATCGGCATCTTCAAATATTTTTTCATTAGATACTACTATTCTCTTAATCAAATTTTTATTAGAAAGCCAAATTCTTAACTTACTTACGAATACATTATTTAATAAAGAACTAGGTGTTATAAATCCTAGATAACTATTATCTTTTCCAATTTTATTACCTAACTGAAAAAATAAATGAAACAAGTCAATTTTAAAGTCTGCATAATCAAAGTTTTTCTTCAAATATGTAAGAGTATTAATATCAGTATTATTGGGCTGAAGTAAAGCATAAGGTGGATTTCCTATAATTATATCGAAACCTCCATTTTTAAATACTTCTGGAAATTGGCTTTCCCAGTCAAATGCCTTTTCTCCTACAATGCTTATATCATTAATAATAGAATTGCCACACTTTATATTTTCGTTCAGAGAGGTTAATTTAACTCTATTAGTTGCTGTTCTTAACCATAATGATAACTTAGCTATCTCAACACTTTCTTCATTTACATCAACTCCGTACAAATTATTTTCAAGTATCTTATTTGCCATATAAGACATTGTTATTTGTCCGTCCATTACTTTGGCAGTTAATTCATCAATTCTGCTATGCTCTTCAATTAAAAATACTAATGATTGATTTAAAAAAGCTCCACTTCCACAAGCAGGGTCGCATATTTTAATATTTAAAAGCCAATTTCTGTACTCTGAAAGTATATTTAGTAATGAGTTTCTTTTGTCCTTTCTTTTATCATATACAAAAACATCGGTACTAATTCCTAGTTCGTTTTTCTTTTTTTCGCATAATGTTCCTAATGTATTATCGACTATATATTTAGTTATATATGTAGGTGTATAGAAAACCCCGTCTTTTTTTCTCTTTGTTTTACTTTTATCAATAACTGTACCCTCTAATTTTGATTGAACTTCTTCAATCTCATTAAGGCTATGTTCAAAAATATGCCCTAGTATATTTACATCGACATCAGTAGTGTAATTATAGTCACTTAACTTTAATGTATGATATTTTAATAATTCATCATCAATAATTAAGCTATCTAATACTTCGTCTAATTCAAAAAGACCGCCATTATATGCAAATATGCCATTGTCATCATTTACTTTATACCCTTTATCTAAATGGTTGAATTTTTTCTTATAATCCTCATATAGTGGAACATAATAATCATCTTCTTTTCTGCTTTCCCATTTTATGATTCCATTTCTAATGAAATTTTCAGGGATAAGCAAACTATCTTCTGCAAAAAATATAAATAAAAACCTATCTAATAATTTTTGAGTTTTACGATATAATAAGAGTGTGTCATATTGAGGGTTTAGTAAAACTATATTTTCAAAAATAGCTTTCTTAAATGCTGAATAATCGCTATAAAGAATCTTAGTTATATCAACTTCATGGGTGATTGATTCTTTTTTTATTTTTTGAGGTAAGTTAGAGAAAATATTATCCTTATGTAAGCATAAATATAGAAGTTTAAATTCTTCAATATTTAGCGTGAACAGATTGAAGTCAACTTGATCGCCAGTGTAGCTTATATAGAATCTTAGTTTTTCATAATTAGAAGTAATTACATATTCGCAATCCTTATGATTGTTTTTATATTGAAATGCTTGATTTTCAATATCATCTAATGTGGGAGTATTTGTAGCTTTTAATTCAATAACAGCTATTGTTTTCCCATCTTTTAAAATTGCTCCATCAGCTCGTTTATTATTATTCTCATTTTTATATTCTGCGGTTAGATTAGATTTAACATCAGGATATATTGTATAACCTAAAACATCTACAAATAAATTAGTCAAAAATCCTTGTTGATATTGATTTTCTCTAACATCTTTAATATTTTTCTGCCTTTCTATATTTTGAAAGTGAGATTGGAATTTAATCCATGATTTATTGATTAAAATAGGGTCGAGACTTTGAATATATTTTTTCTGAACTGAGTGTTGAAATAAAGCCATGAAGGGAAAATGTTTGTTTTAATTAATGCAAAACCTTAAACAACAAAAATAACTTTCTTAATGTATAAAACCTTAAATACTAAAATTATCATCTAAAATACTGTATAAGGCTTATTTTTATAGTGTCTAAAAAATAACATATATGGATACGGAAGCTATAGCATTAAAGCCGTTAGTAGAATTAAGGGTAATTAATTCAGCCTTAGAAGCTGAATTAAGGTCTTTAAGCAAAGACCCTTTAGAGAATGCTGAATTAATGGATGAGAAAGAAGCAGAGTGGTTATTTGTACAAATGAAAATATACGAAAAGGAGTTTGATAATTACCTAAATAAATATGAATTAATTTCTTATGAAACTGCTTGCGATATTGGAGATACCACAATATTACCTCCATTACCAAATGATGTTGATGAGCCAGAAGAGCCAAAGTCTCAAACTCAACAAATAGTACAATGTGTAGCTTATATAAATCAGTTAAAGAGAGTATATCCTAAAATACCTAACAATATAGATTTTTATATACTTGAGAATGGACATGATTTAGGAGATTACTTAACACCTGCAATAGTATTAAACGAAGAAGACAACGAACAAGATTCAGATTACTCGGCTTATGACTTTGTAAATGATTGTGAAAATGGGTTTGATGAATGGGATGAAACGGCAATTGACGAATTAACTAGGTACAAGTACTTTGAGTGGTAACCATTTAACTAGGTGTCAACTAGCGTGAAACAGGTTAAAAAGTGGCGTGATTTGAATTTTTACGCAACTGTTGCGTAAAAAATGGTTATCAAATTTGGTTATCAAATTTAGTGTTATATATTTGCACAATCATCGCCACTTTCTCTGTATTGTGGTTTGCTCCTTCTGGGAGCATTTTTTTTTATGGTAAGAACTATTTTTTATTTTGATGGATTTAATTTTTATAATGGACTAAAGGATAAATCCGAAAATAGTCCTAAATGGAAAAGTTATTATTGGTTAGACTTTACTAAATTTTGTAACTCATTTCTTAATCAATATACTCATATATTAGTTAACGTCAACTATTTTACAGCCCCTCCTAGTAACAGCGAAAAACGTTCAAGACAGTTAACTCTTTTTAATGCCAATAAAATAATAGAAGGTAATAAGTTTACCATTATTAATGGCAATTACCAAGATAAGCAGGTTAAATGTAATGCTGATTGTAAAAAAGTATTTTATACTCAAGAAGAGAAAAGGACAGATGTTGCTATAGCTACAAAAATGCTTTCGGATTGTTTTTTAGATACTGTTGATTTACTTATTCTTGTTAGTGCTGATAGTGACCAGATACCATCTTTAAGAGCTATCAATAACCTATTCCCTAAGAAAAAAATAAAAATATACTTTCCACCTAAAAGGTATTCCGATGAGTTGCAAAAAACTTGTAGGGATGTTATTAAATTAGAAGATAATGAAAGTAAATTTTCAATATCTGTTATGCCTAATATTGTCACAAACTCAATTAAGACTTATACAAAACCAACTGATTGGGCATAGATTATCTTTAATCACACAATCTAATAATCATATACTTTTTGTGTTATAAACATCCATATACCCTTAACGTCTAACTTAATCTTAGACGTTAAGCATTACATTTGTAGTTCAAATAAGCACTGATTATTCGGGTTTTCTGTGATTATCGGGATAGGTGCGATTAATAATTATATTTGACACAGTGCTTTGTGGGTTTAATGTCTGCAAACACCAGCTAATGATTGTAAAATCTATATAATCGATTCTTAATAAAATAAATTGTGACTATGAAAGCAGAACTGCTGTTATACAAAAATGCTAAGTTCGAACGAAATGCTAAAAGCCATGATGTGAATACTGAAAAAGTATCGTTGGTATTAGGTTTCGGTGAAAAGGGACTGCTATTGAGTGATAAAATTTATGATCAGTTAAATGCAAAGTATCCCAATGCACAAATTGTTACCTGTTCTACTTCAGGAGAAATTTATGATGAACTGGTATATGATAATTCCGTTGTAGTTACTGCAATTGAATTTGAAAAAACACCACTGAAGACTGCCACAATTAATATTGCAGATTTTGAGAATAGCACCCAAGCAGGTGCAACCCTGATGAGTTTGTTGCCTACAGATGATTTAGCCTATGTATTGATTATTTCGGATGGAACTTCCGTAAATGGTAGCGAATTGGTAAAAGGAATAGAATCTGTTAATCACAATAGAGTGCCTGTAACAGGTGGCCTTGCTGGTGATGCAGCTAACTTTGATTATACACTGGTAGGATTAAACGAAGAACCTAAAAGAGGTAGAGTAGTGGCAATAGGTTTCTATGGTTCAAATATCAAAGTTGGCCATGGCTCCATGGGTGGATGGGACATATTTGGTTTGGAAAGAACCGTTACTAAGTCAAACTCTAATAAGCTTTATGAAATAGACCACAAGAATGCGTTAGAACTATATAAATTGTATCTGGGAAGTTATATAGAGCAACTTCCTGGCTCCGCATTATTATTCCCGCTGTCTGTTAAAATGAAAGATACCGACGAACCAATCGTTAGGACAATCATTTCAATAGATAATGATGAACAGACAATGACCTTTGCCGGTGATGTTCCAGAAGGTGCAAATGTTCGGTTTATGAAAGCCAACTTTGATAAACTGATTGATGCTGCAAATCAAGCTGCTGGTAAAACATTCTTTAATAAAATGCCTGCATCTCCATCTCTAGCATTATTAATTAGTTGTGTGGGTAGAAAAGTAATTCTGGAGAACAGAACCTACGAAGAAGTTGAGGCAGTACAAGAGGTTTTTGGAAAAGAAACGCTTCACGCAGGATTTTATTCTTACGGAGAAATTTCTCCTCTTGCAGAGAAAAGTAAATGTGAGTTATTGAATCAGACGATGACTATTACTACTTTCAATGAATTATAAATATCCCAATTACTAATTGCATGTCTTATCATAGATTACTGGAAAAACAAATAAAGAAATTCATAGAGGAAGATTGTCGTAAGGATGAACGTTTTTTACAGTTTATCCAGGTGGTAAATGATTCCTATAATTCTTATGAGAAATCTAAAGTTTTATCCGACTATGCATTCGAAATAAGCGAAAGAGAGTTCAAGGAAGTAAACATTCAATTAACTAAAGAAATAGAACTTAAAAAGGTTTCAATTCACAAACTAAAAGAGGCGATTAAAAGTATTGAGCCAGAAGAAAACTTTATAGATGATGATGAAGATAATCTGCTAGATATCGTCAACTATCTGAATAAACAAATACAGAAAAGAAAGGAAGCAGAAATTGCATTAATCAAGGCAAAAGAAGAAGCCGAAAAAGCCAATATGGCTAAGTCGGAATTCTTATCTATCATGAGTCACGAGATAAGAACACCATTGAATGCCATTATTGGAATGGGACATTTATTACTCAAGAATCATCCACAGGAACATCAGATCAGAAATCTGGAAGTACTTAAAACTTCTTCCAATAATTTACTGGTTTTAATCAATGATATACTGGACTTCAACAAGATAGAAGCCCACAAACTTGATCTGGAAGAAATAGAACTAAACCTTCGCCATTTGATGCATGATATTTATGAAGAAAATATTGTAAAGGCACAGGAAAAGGGTATTGGGTTTAAGATAGCGGTTGAAGATAATGTACCACAATATGTATTGGGAGACTCTTTAAGACTGGGGCAGATTATGACTAATCTGGTTTCTAATGCAATCAAGTTTACCCAAGCTGGAAAGGTAGAAGTGACTTTGAAAATGGTTTCGGAGACGGATAATCTTTGTAGTATTTTCTTTGAGATTTCAGATACTGGTATTGGTTTAACCGAAGAAGCAAAATCTAAAATCTTCAATACATTTACACAGGCTAGTTCTTCTATTACACGCCAGTTTGGTGGTACTGGTCTTGGATTGTCCATTACCCGGCAATTGCTTAATCTGATGGATAGTGAAATAAATGTTGAATCTGTTTTTGGGCAAGGAAGCCAGTTTTCTTTTACCCTCACTTTGAAGACTTGTTTGCACAATGAAAGAAATCCAGTTGTTCGCGTTGCAAATGATGAAGATCTTAGTGGTAGAAAGATACTGGTGGTAGAAGATACCGAGTTCAATATCTTCTTTGCTACGCAGTTATTAGAGGGGTGGAATATAGATATTGATGTAGCAGTAAATGGACAGATAGCAGTAGATAAAGTACGAGAGAATAAATACGATCTTGTTTTGATGGATTTACAGATGCCCGTGATGGATGGTTTTACAGCATCGGCCGAAATTAGAAAGTTCGATACCGCTATTCCAATAGTTGCATTAACGGCCTCGGCCAGCAACGATGTAAAAGAAAAAGTGCTCGCGGTAGGTATGCAGGATTATGTTACCAAACCATTCAATCCCAATGAGCTTTTCAGCAGAATTAAGAAGTATATGAAGTAAGGAGATAGGATCCAGGATAGAATGATCCATACTCAAGATTGTATTATGTAGTTTCTCTTTTTCCTGTATTACTTTACCTGTTCTCATATTAGCTCATCAGCACATTATCACATTAGCTAATTTGTATTCCTCTTACCTTTCTTTTTACTTTTTGTTTTTTACTTTTTACTTTTTACTTTAATTTGGGCGTTGCCTTCGGCCGTGCCATCTTCTCCTATCTTTTTTTTGCCCTTATACAGTCCTTCTTTAGGGAATAGGGGTAGGCAAAAAAAAGGATATTCCCCTATGGCCCTAACGCAATACAAATACATCGCTCACTCTTCAGTACGCCCCACAAACCAATTTCAAAATTTAATAAGACAAAAGGGCGTCAGACGAGTAATAATCATCAACCATCTTAAATAAAAACCTTTTCAGCTCCGAAAGAGCGGAATACACTAGCATAGGGTGAAGCCTTATGTATTAAAAATATATGCAATTAAAAACTAAGGCCTGAAAGGCTGTAATACTTATCTTGATTACCGCTATGATTAATCCATCAAAATAATTAAACACACTTTCAACTCTATTTAAAGCTGCTTCTATATATTTGAAGCTATATATTCCTTAATAAATCAAAATGAAAAAAATACTTTTAATATCAATAGCGTCCTAAACGATAATAGAAGAGAAAGTTTCTTAAGTAACTCAAATTACCTTTGAGGTTGCACAACAAAAGAAAACTTTCTCTATGTCAAAATTAACATTGTTCGCTCAGAT
>Ga0007873_1000118_pt1 | contig 23994 bp, 28 predicted proteins | sample CryBogCBH26May08_FD_71228 | JGI IMG/M metagenome (GOLD analysis project Ga0007873, IMG submission 71228) | Freshwater microbial communities from Crystal Bog, Wisconsin, USA - CBH26May08 | ecosystem: Environmental > Aquatic > Freshwater > Lake | place: Crystal Bog, Wisconsin, USA | collected...
TCCCCCAAATCCTGCAAACTAACTATTTCTTCTTCATGCAAAAATGGAAAATATAGTTCCATCAACTTTTCTACATCGCTTCCTTGCTGCGACAATACATCTTTTGCCAAACAAAGATAAATATTATTACCAACAATATTTCCAAAATTTAATAATAAGTGGCTGTTTAATGTGGTAATTGCCCTTTTAGATATACTTGTATCATGACCAACAAGAGAAAACGGATTACATACAAATGGATATTCGCTTGTATAAAGAAATATTTTTTGACAAATAGATTTGTTTACAACATACTTTTTTCCGCCAAGGTTTAAAGCAAGAATATCTTCATAGGTGTATACAGCCTTTTCTGGAACTTCAATATGAACAGGTTGGCCTTGTTCATTTTTGACAATATTAGACAAGACATTATAAAGTCGTATTTTTGTTAACTGCAATTTTTTATTTTGAGTGAGTTCTTGATATATGTTAATGGGTTCTATTGATTCTTCTCTCATGGCAAATAAATATATTTCATTCAAGCAAAAAGTCTCTTTGAACTCTTGAAATATTTTCCATTTAATTGCACCAATAGAGTCGTCCAAGTGGATACTTTGTTGAGAGAAACTTACCGGTATTTTATTGTCTTGTATGTATTTGAGTTCTTCCTGTGTAAAAATACCAGAAGAAATAAAGGTAGAACTCATTGGATCTTTTTTAAAAAGAGATTCTAATTTGTCTTTATTCTTTCCAGAAAATACATGAATTGAATGAATCGTATTCTCATTGGTCAAGTAATTTACTTTATATATATCCATTTTGTGATGATTGTCTATATATAAAGATTTTTATATTTATTTTTGTTCTAAATATAACTTTATTTTGTTAAAAATCTGTTCTTATTGTAATGGGAAAATCAACAAGGTGTTCAAATATAAATACACGGAAGTTTACACTTTCATCATTCACTCCTTTGCAATACACGATGGCTGTTGTAGACTATTTTTGGGTAATTATTGTATATGTATTGTTTGGATTCGTTTTAGCTATGTTGTTAGACGGAAACGTGTTTCAAAAGTTTGATTTGGAAAAGGAAGAACAAGAGAGTAGCATTTATCTATTTTTTAAGATTCTAATGCAGTTGGGTGTACAAGGATTTATTGCGATATTGTTGATTCTTTTATTGAAAGAACTACCTTCTCCAGTAAAGGGAATTTATGGATACCACACAGAAACTACTTTAGGAAATATTATTCGTAATCCTGCACTTATTTCCGTTATGTTGTTTTCACTTTCCAAGTCATTACAGTCACGTTTACTTTTACTTCGCTCTCGTTTTGCCACTAATTCTTTAGAAGAGCCTTATCCTGCAAATATATTATAAATCATAATATGGGTTATCGCTTATGGTCATTCCACAATATTCTTTGGGGGATTTTTTATAATCAATTGGATCATAAATATTGGCTTGTTTGGCGTTTTCCAGTAAGAATTTAAAGTTTTCCCAAAAGTCTTGTTTGTGACCAATAGACTTTGTCATTACGTGTGACAACTCGTGAATCGCTACAAATGTCAATGTGTTCATGTCAATCAACTTGTCTTCATTTTTTTTTTTATTCAAACAAAAGGCAATTTTTTCGCCCTTGTTTTCACTATATGCGGTTAGTTCGCTTGTTGGAAGCGTCTCACTTATACGTTTGGGATTGAATCCCTTTACTAATCGTTGAACATTTTCTTCATCTGGATATTTTTTCCCTACATAGAAAACCAACATTTTACATTTTTTGGTAACCTTTGCCAACATGTCTGCGGCTATTTCTAACTTTGCACGGTCTCTCACACAGTATTTATTTCCGTCTACAGAAGATATAATACATTTCAAGTTAAACGCATCAGATTCAGTGTATATTTTTATACATATGATAAGAACAAAACCAATTATGACATATGTAAGTAAGTTTTGTTTGAACATGATCTTATATTATACTATGCTTTTAAAAAAAGCATGGCAAAATGGCACGTCGTCTGCGACGACGAGCGACTTCGTCTCTCTTGTACCAAGAGAATTCAAGTCAAATACATCTATAATAAGAGAGACGAAGTCGCTCGTCGTCGCAGACGACGTGCCATTTTGCCATGCTTTTTTTAAAAGCATAGAGACGACGTGCCATTTTGCCATGCTTTTTCTAAAAGCATTTTTCTAAAAGCATTTTTCTAAAAGCATTTTAATTTCTCTCAAATTGCAAAAGATCAAGAATGAGATTTATAATATCCAAGTAATAGTCAATTGCGCCAGTTATAAAGTCTCCAAAATAGTCTTTCTGTAATATTCGGTTTGTATCGTAAATGACATAGAGAGAAAACAAAAAAAGACTAAATCCAGCAATTCCTTTTGAAGCAGCAGAGTATGTTCCTAAAAACATAAATACCAAACTTGCAATAATGAGAATAAGAAGTGCAAACCACAGGAAAAGTCCAGCACCTAACCCAAGTTTAATTCCAGACGATAAAAGAGCTAGTCCTAATAAAAACATCATTCCAAAAATTGACATAGCGCCAAATATGGCGGTATTTATAATTTCAATAGACGATATTGCTTTCAAAAAAGAGAAAACTATTCCTGTCAATATAGAAAATAGTGTAAATAAGAAAAATTTTAAATACATTGGCATGGGAACAAGTGCGATAATAAAAATAATAATAAATGAACCAATTAAACTAAATATATAAGTCTTATTTTGTGCAGGCGTTAATGATTTTTTATCAGATGTCTTTTCATTTCCGTTTTTACTTGGATTCGCAACACTGTTTACGGGGTAATATATCATAGTTATATAGGTCACTATGAGTTGAAAGATGAGAGTCGCAAAAACTTTAACCAAAAATTCTTTTCGTGCATTGATCAAATCCAACATGGAGGAAATACTAAGCGCACCACCTTTTTGATTTTTTGTTTTTCTTGATCCTCTCATCAACTTATCATGTAAGTTAGAAGTAGCATATTTATTTTTCATTCACTCGTTTTATATAAAAAAAGATAATTTAACGCGAATCGCAAAATTCGTGTTAAAATTAAATAGTATAGTTACTCTTTATCTTGTTTTTAAATTACTTACTGCCCACCCTGGCCAATTTCCAAGGGAGGACGCATGAAGTCGGGCTGGATAGTGGACATGTTCCAAGGGCCAACATATACTTGAGGATTGGGCTGCTCAGAACGAATCTGCAAGTTCATATTTCTTCTAGAAGATCCAATCGTGTCAATACCAATGTTGTATCCCGCTTTTAATGTATTGATATTTGCATAAATGCCGGCGCCATCAGGAGTTAATTTGCTCCATTCGCTATTGTTATCTAAAGGAAGTAACTCGGCGGAGTTTTGGATTCCTGTTTGCATGGATGATCCCTGTGTTTGAGGCATGCTTGTTTGTAAACCATTTACAGAAGAAAACACTTCATTTTGTCCAATATTTTCACTGGACCCATGAACCATTCCTCCGGATCCACTTCCGCTAGAACTATTGCTATAGGCTTGGTTGGGTGTGGAATCCATTCTTTCTGTTCCAAAAGATCCCTTTCCAGTTAAATAACTGGACAAAGAATATACTCCAAAGGCGATTAAAAGAATTATGACAATAACACCAAGTCCGTTTTCTTTCAATATCTTTTGCAAAGAGATGCTCATTATATAAAACTAAGGATAAAATATTTTTTAACAAGAGTTATAAATCAAATCTCCTTAATAAAAGTCTTCTTTTTCTATTTCTTCTTCATCAGAAAAGTTACTCTCGTCACTAGAATCTATATCTTCCAACATATATGTTTGTTTAATATTCTTTGCTTCCAACAATGCTAATAACGCCTCCTTTTTTGCATTTTTTGCTTTTTCACGAGCTTGTTTATACATTTCGTAGTAAACATCATTAGGTTTTTTCAAGGTAATAGAGTCCAAACTATTTTCTAAATCCATTCCAAATTGAACTTCTTCTAAATCGTCTGTTTCTTGATTGTTTTTTGAAGACGACTCCAAAGATATTTGATTTCTTGTAATTATATTTTGATCTTGGTCGTTGTTATGTGAATTTTGTTTTTCTTCATCCTCTAAAAAAAGTGTTGTTTCTAAAGCAATTGGACCATCATCAATAACTATATTTTTTTGATCCTCTTTATTTTCGCCTTGATTTTCTATTTCATTAGACATTGTATCTTGTTCTATGTTGACTTCTTCTAAAGTTACATTTTCTACACCTTCTTGACCAGCTTGCGCTTCTTCTTCTTCTTCTTCTTCTTCTTCTTTTTGTTTTTCTGGTTGTTCTTCTTCTACGTTGTCTTTTTGACTCATGGTTGGATTGATGGAAAGATTTGTCGGAGTATTGGTACTTTCTCCAAATGTTTTTTTCTTAATAAGACAATTTTCAAAAAGAATGTCTTTGTTTAACAACATAACTTGTTTGTGTTCAATCTCAATTTGAAAATTTCTAGTAGTGAATTTTATACCTTGAATTTCCAAAATAGAAATAATAGTAGAGTCACAAGTAATATCGTCTAACGAGAGAGGAGTTTCACTCTCATTATATATTTTTATTAGAGCATTGTTTGTAAGCGAATTAATTTTTACATTGGTTCTTACCAAGTAATATTTACCGGATTTAAAACTTTTCATTGGCGAGTTAAATGCTGATTCAATGTCTGTTAACTCTAAACTATTTTGAAACCATTCACCAGACTTTTTATAAATAAGTTCTTGACATTTTGCTTCTAAATTTTCCAACCAATGAATAAAATTTCCTTCAATGCTTTCAAACATCAAGTCGCAGTTTATTTTTTTACCGGCCTTTACAAAACCTTGTCTAGTGGTGCTTTTAGGACTTTGTATATACAAGGGGTTTTTGTCAAATAGTATTCGTGTAAAATAAGCGTTTCCTGGAATAGAAGTTGGATCCGCTAAAGTCAACTTTGAAAAATCAAATGAATTATTTGGTTCAATAATATTATCCATTACTGTCTTGATAGAAAATTTTAAGTATAAAATCACGCGAGTTAAATTCAATTCTTTATTTAGTAAACATCATATAGTATGCCCAATTTATTGGTAGATCAATGTTTAGATATACTGAAGAGGGAAGATGTTAAAAAAGAACTCAAGTTACTTCTTAAACCTATTTTTGAGTTTTTACTTTTTGAAATTCAACCCTACACATACGTCACCGTATTTTTACTTTTTATGCTTTTTGCCATGACTTTAGCAAATCTTCTTCTTTTTTTGTATATATTGCGTACTAAAACGGAAACGAGTGCAATGAATTGATTTATAATAATTTTTATAATTTTCTCACTTTATTGTATATAATGACAAAATCGTGTCAACGTGGCGGAAGAAGAAGCCGTAGAAGACGTAGTTTAAGTAAAAGACATCCTATTCAACAAGCCATGAGTATGGCTCAAGGTCAAACACAGGGACAAGGCCAAGGTATGACTGGCGGTGGTTTAACTCCTCTTGCATACAGCAAAGTTGGCGCAGATATGGGTCAAGGAGGCGCAGGAGCTTATGAAATTGCCACGGTAGGTGGAAACTATGATCAACAAGCCGGATACTTTGACGCCAATGCTTTTAGAGGAATTGATGCTGCATCACAGGCGGTTGGACAAACTGGTGGGCGCCGCTATAGACGCAGAGGAAGCAGACGTAGAGGAAGAGGCGGCAATTTTGGAAGTGTTTTAAGCAATGCAGTTGTTCCTTTTACACTTCTTGCTGCTCAAAATGCATATGGTAGACGCAGAATGACTAAACTTATGCGTGGACCCCAGCGGTTAGTTCGTGGAACTCGTCGCATCTTGAAATTTTAAGTTAATAGCCTAGTGACGATTAAATTAAATGTAATGAAATGCAATGTAATACGAGGTAATATCTTTAACTAGAGTAAATATTTGGAAGAACTTGACTTAGTGAAACCGGATTATACCACAATGCCCCATACAAAGGATTTGCTACTGCTGGATGTTTTATAAACCCTCCTCTTTGTTTTTTTGAAAAATGTTTACCCTTTTTTCGTGAGGTTTTCTTTTTTTTATATAGTTTAGCCCGTCTTGATTTAGTTTGCCTAATTTTAGTCATTCTTTATATAATAAAATAACAGATTAATTTATTATAACATGTCGTTTGAAGAAACTATACAACAGTGGGTTGCTTTAGATAACCAAATGAAATTATTGAATGAAAAAATAAAAGATATACGTGATAAAAAGGCTTACTTGTATGAAAAAATGATTCCGCATATAAACAATCGCAATTTAACCAACTCATCTGTTCAAATTACGGATGGGAAGCTACGGTTTGTTAACACTAAAGTATATGTTCCGCTTAGCTTTCGCTACATTGAAAAATCTTTGCATGAAGTTATTAAAAACGAAGATCAAGTAAATAAAATTGTAAATTATTTGAAAGAACAACGGGATATAAAGATTGTTCCAGATATAAAACGATGTTAGGTGAGTTTTTCTTATCAAATTATATTTTCCTTGTTATTATAAGAACAATGAAAATAAAAGCATATAAAGTAGATGATATAGATGAAGATCAAGACGATGGTAAGGTATACGAAGAAGACGATCTTGTTTTATGCAAAATGCCAGATGGATCCATTCGCAGTTGCGGGTTTAGCATAAATAGTTTATTATTGAGAGAAGGAAAGTCGCCTATGATGACTGTGAATAGAGAGAGTTCAATAAATGGCACCTCTTCCACAAATAAAGTATCTGATTTGTTCAAACATTTTGCCGTACCCGCAGGAGTTTTTTATACAAAACCCAAAAATATTTGCAACAAGTCAAATTACATAAATGAAGAAGAAGATATAGAGGAGGAGTTGTATGAAAAACTTCTTCAACTAGCATCAATGCATGTTGCAAATCAAAATAGAGGTAGTCGTAAACACAAAAAAAGAAATCAAGGAACCAAAAAAAATATGAAAAAATAAAAAAATAAAAAGTAAAGAAGTAAAATAAAAATATTTATCTTGATAATAGATAACCAATTAAAATGCCAATTTTAACAGTAATAGATTGGTATGGACGTCTTGGTAATAATATAGTGCAAGTAATAAACTGCATATTAGTTTGCTTACACCACAAAAACTTAAACGTAGAGTTAATGAGTAGAGATTTTTTTAATACAACTCTATTGACCATAAATGCAGACGTTCCATTCAATGAAGATAGATTGATGGAGCTTAGTAGTTTTTATTATAAACACTACATCGTGGAACAACATCCTTGGATAAATTCTGAATGTTTTACAATCAATATAGAAAAGATGTTGGAGATTTTGAGAGAGTTATTTGTATTTAAATACAAAGACTTGGAACCGTTGGGTCCAAATGATTTGACAATTCACATTAGATCTGGTGACATTTTTCAAGGCGATGGTTCAAATTCTGAATATATTGTACCACCTTTATCGTATTATGTAAATATTATTGATGCAGGAAATTATCATACTATTTATTTGATTTCTCAAGACACACTGAATCCGTGTATAAATAAACTAGTAGAACTTTATCCAAATATTCACTTTTCCGTCAATGATATTGTTGATGATATCCATCTCATTATGCGATCTACAAATATAGTCTGCTCTTTTGGCACTTTTGTACCAGCCCTACTGAATATGACAGACTATACTAAAAAAGTATACTTTCCGTCTTACTTTGAAAGTATATATTATGATTCGTGCTTCAATAAAAAATCTGTGGCTGTATCTGTTGATCTAACCGATTATAAAAATAAGTTGTCTAGTTGGCACAATACTCCGGAACAAATAGAATTCATTATGACATATTAAGACTAGTTAAAAAAATTGAAATGGATTTTTGGGTTTCTATAGAATATAAATAAGTATAGACGTGAACATGTCTGTTTTAAGACAAGTTGTCATCAATGGGTTGGAAGGACGTTTTGGTGTCCCTCAAGACGTGTTGCATGAAGTAAAAAGTTTCTGCTTCTATGATGCCGCTACGGGAGCAGCTAGGGCGGTTCATAGAGAAAGATTTGCTTGTGTAGTAGACTGTTTCAACAATGCTTGTATTAGCAGAGCGCGGTTAGGTAGAGAAAATTCAAATCCCAAAATACCGGACGCAGACACATGCGAGCATTGGGCAATTTGCCTTGACCCTTATGATAGCTATATTTGTAAAGAGGTCCAGTTTCAAGCGACCAGTTGTGGAATTTGCGGAAATTACAAATTAAGTTCTACTTGGTTTGACGTAATTCAGCAAGAGCAAGAGTTGGAGCAAGATCTTCATAATATAATTGATCATGATCTTTTTATGGATATTATATTTATGCACGCGAGAGAAATTATGCCACAGCGGCTTCAATGTAACTGTTGAACCATTATTGTTTAGAAATCAAACGAAAATCATGTAAAAAATATAAATATTTACACGATTAAAATTTGTATATTTTTTTTATTAAAATTAAATTTTATTCCAAGATGTTCTGTTAAACGGAGCAACCAATATTTCATTCAAATTATTTTTCCAGTAATTCACCTTTTCTTCAAACTGAATATCTTTCTCTGTTTTTGGATAAGGTGTGCTTACATTCATTAATTGTTCTTCTTCTTGTGTAATGTAAGGTTTTGTTCCGTAACAATTTACACCAAATTGCAAATGAGGATTCGCCATATACCCTCCATTAATACCCGGTCTTCCGCAATCATTTTTGTGTTCTTTTGTCTCTTGTAACTTTTTAAATGTGTCTTTTTGTGTTGGAAACAGAGCCATTTGACCTTTACTCCACCCATACGCACACCATTCTGCTCCATCATTATACGCATTTTCTACTTCATCATAGCTGGCTAAACGCGCCCCATAAGCTTTACAAATGGATTTTGCATCTGTATATGAAAAATAATTTCCAGGAATATTAAACACTTCTCTATTATCTTTTTGAGGTATGGGTGAAGGTGGTGGAATATATTCCTCTTCTTCTATATCTTTATCTACATCAATTTGAATAGTTGGTCTACCTGTGAAAAAGTTTTTGATATATGTTGTCATAGTGGAACCATAAAAATAATTTATTCCACCAATAACAATAATAAATATAAGAAACATAATCATACCAATACCAATGACTGATCCACTACTTCCCTCTTGATTTGTTTCTTGGTTATTCTTTCCTAAAGACAAAAAAAAAGCTGCAAATCCAATAATGACAAGAGCAACAATAAGAACCGCGCTAATATTTATACTATTATTTCCTCCACCGTAAGTTGTTGGGTCTAAATAGTTATACATATTATTTGTTTGAACTGTTGAATCTGTACTCACTTTCATATGTATACTTTTCTGTATATATATACAAAATATTTAACTTCTCATTCTATAAAAAAAACAATATGCTTTGGGACTAATCAACATATTTGTATCTTTGACTTCTTTTACTTCTGTATCGTTAAAATGAAACCACCGCCCATCTTCAACCTTTACAAATGACGTGTAATGACCACCACTAGACCCACCACTATGATTGCATATTCCATACAAATCATATACAAATTTCTTCTTATTGTAACCAATAACATATTTTGACAGGTCTAGATTTTCCAATGGAAATGTCACCAATATTTGATTCTTCATATTTCGCGAGTTGAACCGTTTCAAATCAATTACCAATATATTTGGAAAACTCCAAAATTTTATCTCTTTTCTCACATTTTCTTTTTGTCCAGTGGCTTCGTTGAACCAAGCATTTTCACCCTCCATCAATTCCCCCTCCACATAGTGGTCAAAACAGTCTTCTAAAGAAGGACTTTTATTTTGGGGAGGAATTGATAAATTTACCATAAAAAAAGGTTCTGGAGTCACGCTTAGACAGTTGCCATTTTCCAAAGAAACAATTTGACTTGCGTGAATCGCATAAAACATGTTCCATATTTCTGAGTATTCTTTAGAATACATTCTCTTGATCATGTCAAAGCAAAGTGATGCTAGTTTATCCTTTTCATTTTCTACTTCCCCCACTATTTTCATTGTAACCTCTCGTTGCAATGAAGTATGAAAACAATCAATCATAAATAGCAAGAATTCTGGCAAATCATTTTGCGCAAATCCAGTGAAAATATCAACTCCTTTAATTTGTGCCAGTTTCTGAATTGTTTTTATAAATTTTCCTGGAGAAATAATACAATTTTGAGACCACATAAGAGTTCTAAGATTATCCCATTCAATCAAAAGGGCGGATTCGTACTTGTTGTTCAATCTTTTCCTGTATATTTTTTTATCTAAAAATTCGTTCAATTCTTTGGTGTGAGATAATATTTGAATACAAGAATTGATAAAACAAGTATTTCCCAAATTTGTCAAGCCGGTTAATCCTTGACCTTGCGGTTTAGATTCTTGTACTTCCATATATTCTTTAACTACTGTTAACTTTACAACATATATTTAAACACATTTTATATATATTATATTATAGATGGCCGACTTTGTGAGAAGCAGAATCAATATACTATATGACAATTTGAGAGAAATAAGATTGAATATTGTAGAAGTTTCTAGAATAAACGAATACACCAACGGTAGAAGAAATTCTTCTTTTCAACTAAGCTATGATCAAAGATTTTTGGTAGATTTATATTCAACAATGTACAATACAACGTTGAGACAGTTGGACTATTTAGAAAGATATTCTGAAAATTTTGATAACTTGAATAGAATTTATATTAATGGTCAATCCTATATTATTGAACAAATTGATGCAGAAATTCCAGCGAATAATATAAATCCAACCACTAATACTAGCACTAGAACTAGCACAAATGTAAATGATAGTGAAGAAGACCAACCTAGACAAAGACAAAGACAAAGAAACAGGAGTCCAGAAAATACGAATTTACTTAATCTTAATGATTTACTTAACGAAGCTTTTAGAAGTTTTAATAATCCAGTTGTTGTGAGAGCCACCGAAGAACAAATAGAAAACGCCACGAGATCTGTTTTATTTTGTGACGTTGAAAATCCCACCAATACAAACTGCCCCATATGTTTAGATGTATTTGATTCAACTACTCCTGTTATGCAAATTAGGGGTTGTGGACACTTATTCATACCTACAGAAATACATAGATGGTTTCAATCTAGTGTAAAATGTCCAGTTTGCCGTTATGATATTCGTAATAGTCATTCTTCCTCAACCCCACTAAGTAGCGCTGCCAGTGCGGAACCAGAACTACCACGTGAAACAATAAATAACAGATCTAGAAGATACAGACATAGTATGGAAAGAAATCCTTCATTAGTAAATACAGAAAATACTACAAGCATATTTTCAAATACTTCACAAAGGTCGCACAATAATTTATTTAACTACGAAAGGGCGGGAGATCAAATTTTAACAAGTGTATTGAGTGGTTTACTAGACCCATCCGGAAATCAAAATTTTGCTTTTGACTCCGTCTTTCGTATCTAGGTATATTTATTTATATTGAATAAACTATATAAATAAATAGATGAATAAATGTTGCAAAAAAAAGAAAAAATGTAAAAAAGATGAGTATGAAAAAGAAAAGTGTGAAAAAAAAGATATAAACATAATCCGCGAAATTAATAATTGGATCTGGGAACTTAGCAAACACCCATTGGATTTGGCGGTGGGAACATATTACATGATTCTTCACTATATATTTATTATTTTTGGAGGCTTTTTGATATTGTTTGAAACAGATCCATGGAATCTTACTATTCTTTTGATTGTAATAAGTTTAGATGCCTTTGCCAATGTTATTTTACATAACTGTCCACTTACCACACTAGAAGAAAAGTATTTGAATACAAGTATGAGTGGTCAACGAAAACATTTGTTACGCAACAGTGGAATTATGTTTAAATGTCACGATATATATGAATCACAGCTTGAGCTTCTTATCAATGTTTGGAGTTTAACGGCAGGAAAGATTTTCATTTTACTTACGCTGCAGTTTTTCAATAAAAAAATAGTAAGTCAATAACATAACATAAAATAAAACAGAATAATATAACTTATGCAATTTAAAACAGAAAATATAAAATATACTATGGATTCTATTGTGTTGAACTACAAGTCTTGGATTTTCTTAGTTGTTTGCTTATATTTCATAAGCCCAAATTCTATTTTATCTTCTTCTTTTACACTTTTACTTATGTTAATTATGGTTCATGTTACACATTATACAGCTCATACAAAATATGGATTCCCTGGCAATCTTGTTCATTTGTATCATCATGACAATAGTAACTGGTTCTCTCATTTTATACAAATTGTATTAGAATTTGTTGTACTTTGCTACTTTATTATTGTTAAAAAAATGTCTGAAATTTATTTTCCAGATAGCATGTTTTATAAGAATTTTATGTACTTTATAGACGAATGGGTAGTGTTGTTTAGTTATATTTTTTACACTACCGTACATAATATAAATTATTCTTATTTTCATGTAAATCATATTCATGAAGAACATCACAAATTGAAAATGAAAAATATGGGACCAGATGTATGTGATGTTTTTTTTGGAACAAAAGAAAACGTAGAGTCTGATTTAGAAAATACGGATCACTATATTCCCAACATTATTTGCGCCACGGTATCCGTTTTATTTATGAAATATATATGGAATCACACAGAAAATAAAGAACCTTACCTTATAGTATTTGGTGTAGTTTTTTTAATTTGCTGCATACTACTATTAGAAACTGTCGTTGTTTTGTATATCCAAAAACAAGAAACAGCTACCAAAATTCCGTATACTGTTCCTACAAAGAGCTGCGCTAAAGTATGATTATGATAACGATACCTCTGTTCAAGTGTTAGGATTGATATAATAGAGAGAACGGCTGTTGTCCATATATTGGAGTAAGCAAGAGCCATAAATGTTGTTGTATAAAAACATTTTACTGCATGTCCAGAAGGCATGCCATATTTATCTGTATAAATTTTCTCTCTGTCAAATGAAAAGGGAATGTTGTTTTTTGGACGAGGTTGTTTGATTATATAGTTGCGAACGAAACGCGTGCTAAACCAGGCAAAAATATATCCAATTGCGTAAACCGTTTCAAGATAAGGCTGGCCTGTTTGAAAAAGAAGAGAGAAGGAGGTCAAAAAGAGGATCTCGCTGCTAAAAAAAGAAATAAAATCTAATACTGGATATATTTTTATTTTGCTTGATGTCATATTGTGTATAAATTTTCGTGTCTATATACAATATCTTGATATATTACTTTTTTCCCCAAAAGCTGGTGAGCGCTTGGTTTCCTACTTTTTGATTATTTGTAACGCGTAGGTACTCGTCAAACAGTAATGCTTTCACATTTTTATTTTTCAAATCTTCTAATTTCTCTTCAAATTTTTCTGGTTCCTCCCATTTTTCTCTCAACTTGTTTGTTTCCATTTTGAATTTCAATATGGCTGCCTTTTTGTTTTGCATCGTCCAAATTTTTTCTAGAACGAGCGCAAATACTTGCTGTACCGGTTTCATAATTTGGTTTGTAATGTAAAAGGAATAGTCAATTTTGATTCCATTTTCTACAATAAAAGTTGGCGTTTCTATCTTTTCTCCCTGCAAGGCTTTCTTGTTTGTGTTGTGAATATAAACAAAGGGAATACGATCACCCGGACTTGGTTTGTTTCCTGGATCGCGCGCATGAATACGATCTGCTAAAACCTTGTGTGCAATTTGCATTGGATTTTTGTATCCGGAACGAAGCGACTTGGTAATGATAAGCTTTTCCATGGGGAATTTTTCGTCTACAATATTTTTCAAACACTCCTTGAGAAAATCTATTGCTTTTTGTATATTTTGTTCCTTCATCAATATGTCAATAATACCGCCGTAAATATCCTTTACAATTGGTGCATTGTCGCGCCGCTTGAGAACAATACCCATCTCTTTTCTCTTGCATTTATTTGGATCCGTTTCATAGAGCATGCCTACATATCTTTTTTTTGATAGGAGACAGAAAGGCATGAATGTTTTTTCATACTCTAAATCGTGTGGATGTTTAAGGAAAGTAGAAGCGAGATGTCCAGCTTCTTGAGCAAGTTCAATGGTGATTTCAAGTGCTTTTTTTCCGCGGATAGGTTCGCCTTGTGGCGTTTGCAAATTGAAGGTGAAGAATACAGAGTCGGTGTTATGAACAATCATGTTTCCAACTCCCGCGGCAAAGTGATGGTTCTCTGTAGTTAAATCATACACGTATCCTGTATATGGAATTTCTTTCAAATTTATAATTTTATTATTATTATATGAATCAGTAAATAATACATTAAGATTATAATTATTGTTTGTATCACTTGATAAATTAAAATATAATTTTGAAGTACTATAACTTTGAATCATTGCACATATTTTCGCATACAACAAGTGATTTTTATCATCGTTTAAACTAAATTTGTACATTTTCTTTACATATTCATCCTCTGTTCCAACACTATTAAACATACCCATAGTTGTTTCTAGTCTATGATGTAATAACTCTGTTCCAATAGTAACTTCTTTGGGAGATATTTCTTCTCCATTTAATTTTATCAAAGAATGATCATCTGTCACATCAACCAGACCAGTGTGAGTTAGCACTCTAATCATTTTCTTGTGTGGAGAAAGTGTATGACGAATCACTCTGTGAAGCTTTGTCCACCCTTTATCTGTCCACGTGTCAACATGCTGTGCCATTTCACATACTTCCTTTTCTTGTTTTCCCTCTTCTAAACAATTTTTCCATTTTCCTTCTCCGTATTTTTGTGCCAAATGTTCAATTGTACAAATGTCAATTTCTCCGTTTACTTTTATATAAACTGGAGTATAATTCGCAACACTGTCGCCGTATATATACTCTGCTTTTGTACAAACTGGTCCGTAATTAGTTGTATTACAAGTCGCGTCCCCGTAACATTCTTCAACAATTCGCTTTGCATAAGTAAGCAACATACGACCTGTTGCCGTTGTGCTGGCAGCCACATCTTGCTCATAAAACGTACTCGTGACCGCACCACAGCCACCATAAAGTGAGTTGGCTGTCAATTTGTATCCAAGCTGCCTCTTGTCCAAGACATTCTTCATAAATTCATCCGTTTGCTGCGGGATGAGTTTCCTAGTGGATTTTCTCGCTCCTAATAACTCTTGCAAAATAGTTGGCATAATGGCCCGCTTTCCATCAGGAAATTGTGCAAACCGGCAAATCTTTTTTCCGCACTTTACTTTTTGTGCGGCTCCCCCTACCTTTGTTCTCACATAACGATACAGATCAAATGAAATCTCTACGTATTCATAACCGGGCAAATTATCATAAATAAAATTTCCATCCTTGTCTACTTCTCCAGTTGACTTGATGAAATTACCTGCCAAGTCATACTCCTTTGTCCATACCTTGGAGTCATGAGACAAATTTTCACTAATAATAGAAGAAGGGTAAAGAGATGCATAATCTACACAAGCTACCGGATTATCCAAATACAAATCACATTTGGGTGGCAGCACAATAGCGCCTTCAAATCCTTCACTATTATCTCCTTTTTCAATGACTGGAATCAAAGTGCGAAATTCGCGACATTTTTTTGCAATGAAACTTTGCAACTTGATTCCTTGTCCACGCATCACTAAGAAATTCATGGGCACGCTGCAAATTTTCGCCATCTCAATAAATCCAGTCAATATGTCCACCTTGTTCATCAAGTAGTGGACCAAGTTGCAATCCTGGATACAATATTTTGCGATGACTGCGCGATCATCCGCTGTTCCATTAGACAACCGGAAAATATCTTTGGGTGTGCAATCGTCTTTTGCCAAGCACCACCTCACCTTTTTTTTCATGTCCGGTTGAATATGCGTACTTGCTATATAAAATTTCTTTTCTTTTGCATCTATCGCCTTAATCAAAAACTTGTTGCCGTCTTGATAGTATTCTACAGTGTGTCCAATTTCTTCAAAGTGCACAAAACTTCCGGCTTGTAGTCCAGTCATATTGTTTGTAAAAACGGTTGTGGTTTCAGTGACGTTGTCATATTGAATGGAACTGCAATAGTCGCCTATGAAGTGACCAGCCACATAATCCAACTTGTAAGATGTCAAATTTTCCTCACGACGGAAGAAGTTGTACAAGTCAACTTGTAACCTTCCATTCATTTTTATAAAACGTAGATCGTGTTGGCCACTCGCAATCTTTATGCTGCTTTCTTCCAACTTGTATTGCTGCGTTTCGCGATCTTTTTGTGCAGAAACTTCATCTACGTTTCTTGACAATTTGAGAAAATCTTCTAAGCATTCGTTTTCTTTAGCACGGTAAAACATAAATTGATAATCAAATCCAAATATATTGTAACCAATGATGATGTCTGGATTTTCTTCTTGAATGAGTTTTTGCCAGGCTAGCAAAACCTCTTTTTCTGTGGAGTAACTGTCAATGACTGTCTTTGCATTAGCACTATCACTATTACTATCACTACTATTATTCTCTTCTTGTTGCGGTTGCGTACAGGTATTGAGAACAGCACAGTGGTTCAAATAAGGATCTTTGTCTCCATATTTCAAAAAGGTGGAACCAATAAAGGTCACACGGTCGCCCTCCAACTTGGGAAATATCGTATTCAAAGAAGCATTTATTTCATTCAACTTTCCAGCGCGGTCAAATTTGGGGTCGCACAAAATTTCTATAATTGTAGCAGACTTTTTCGCATAGGCTTTTGGAATGTCCACTTTGCTCGCATTGTAGGTTACTTCATTCTCACCAATCACTGTATCTGTTACCGCGTCTTCTGCGGAAGCGTCTCCTTCTTTTTCGCTTTCGTGTTGTTTTGCAAAGAGCGACTCAATCGTATTTGAAATCGCAAAGTCGCCGTCTTTTTCAATATTTTTCACTTTAAGAGTGAGCCACTTGTTAATCAGCTTTTCTAAGCTTTCCTTGGTAGGTTTTACTTGAGGATAGACCAAGTCAATTCCCTCCAAAGAAGCGTATCCAAAAGCGGTAAGTACCATCTTAGTCAACATGGTCTTGTAAATATCCGGCGTTCGGTCTACTGCTATTTCATCCTTTTCAAAAAATTCAATAATGTTTGTTGCCAACTTTTTGTACGACTTGACAGGAATAGGAAAGTCTCCGTGACTACTACTTGCCTCAATATCAAAACTACAGATTTTGTAGGGAACCCGCGTTTCTTTGGTATTGAGAGGAACAATGTTGTTGTAGTTGATGATGTATTCATAATCACAAGTTGTTTTCTTATTGGTGCCTTTTACTTCCACTGTCTTCTTATTTGGAAGGGAAACCCATCCAGAAGGACTAACATCTTTGATGTGAAAGAAACGAAGTAATGCTGGGATATTTGCTTCGTACAAGCGCGTATTTGTGTTTTGAAATGGAAGTCCATTTGGCAAGAGTTTGCGATCGCTTCTGCCATTGCTATCTGCTGGCAAATACGGACCATACCAAAATCCTTTTGCCTTATTGAAAGCCTCCATATTTTCAAACTCCAATCTTACGAAAAGATGTTCTTTTCCTCCGTCAAATCCGTAAAGCTTGTGTCGTTTGATAATCTTACAGTCTGTAATGGAATTTTTGTGGTACTTTCCCATTTTTTCCTTGATGAAGGACAAGAATGCGTTTTTTTTGGAGATGGACCACGAATCATCCACCATAATGTAAAAGAATGGTTTGAAGTTTTCTACAAGAATACAGGCAGAATTTCCTTGCTCGTCCAAGCCAAACATTTGGATAACGAAAGAAGAGGTCGTATCCTCCACAGAGTCATCATCTCCTGAAGAGTTGCTCGCTGTCTTTGAATCTTTATTGTATATATTGAAGTCAAAGAGACGAAATACCTTTTCCATGATTGATGAATTGATTGTACTAGTTTAATACAATGTCATTGTTTTAATTCAATTTTTTGCTATTTATTTGAGCGTCAAAAAACAAGAAAAAAAAAGAAAAAGAAGAAGAAGAAGATCAATAAGTTATAAAAAATAAATATTTATAAACTAAATATAAATACTATAATTTAGTTTATACAAATGATATTGTTGAAAGATTTATACTGATGACTTAATTTTTATACAATTGGAAATGACGGTTGCATCGCGATACCACAAATTCCAGCATCATCAGAACTTTCGCTTCTCGCTATTTTTACATAACCATTATCTCCCCAGCTTGTCCCCCAAGAATTTTTTACTAACCAATAGTTAATTCCATTTTCAACTCCGTAACCAACAATTAAAACGCCATGATCCAGATTTGTACCACAACTATCGCTAGTTATAACACCACTGGAATAAGATTGAAAAAATTTAGTATCTGCTTCAATCGCAATAGAAACTGGACCAATAGAAACAGCAGCTGTTAATGCGAGTTGATCATTTGGTGCGACATCCTTGCAATTAGAAATAGTTGAAACAATATCACATTTGTTGCAAGTTCCACTTGAAGCGGTGTATGAATACGATTCTTCTGCACATATACCACTATCAATAACGTATGTAAATGCACTATCCATTAGCCCTCCATTGCAACCAAGATTTCCATATTTTTTTGAACAATCTATTAGCTGTTGTTCGGATAAACTGGTTAATTTTCCAGTTTTTATTGCCCATGCGCCTTCTATTGCTCCAGTCGTTGAAAATGCCCAACAGGAGCCACATTGTCCTTGGTTTTTAACGGGAGTAACTACACCATTTAAATTCCAATCAATCTGTTTTGGTAAGGAAGAAATCGTTTTAGTATTAACAAATCCACCACAAACGGATTTTCCTACATTTGCATATCCCCCTATATATTTTTTTTTAAATTCATTGGACGTTAAATCAGTAAATTGATTAATTCCCATTGTAAAATTTTGTGACCTATCTAAATTGTGTTCCATTATATTTTTTACATTTTCTTTAAAAATAGAAAACCGTTCTTCAAATTCTTTTAAGCTTTCATATTTTTTATTAAATTTTTCCAAATATAAAGAAAATCGCGACCATTCATTTTCAATATTTAAAATATTGAATGATGTTCCAAGTGATACTATATTTGTGACAAACATTGTAGAAAAAATAAAAAATGAAAGCATTCCATACATTTTATATATATATAACTCATGTTATTTTTATATTATTATACAAATTAAAAATAAAAATAATATAACCCCATCATTATAAGTTATGTGATTATGTGAAATAATGATATAAAGTTACAACAGTTTACTCAAACTATACTACAACTCTCCGGGATGTCTTTTGATTCTACTATTCAAGCAGTCGCCGTCTTCAATGATAAAAAAATAAAAGGTGCTGTTTACTTTACAGAAGACTTGAAAAACAATCGCATTGAAATAAAGGTAAATATAACTGGTCTTAAAAAAAACGGTCTTCACGGATTTCATGTTCACGAGGCGGGAGATTTGACGGATAAGTGCGAAAGTATGTGCGCGCACTTTAATCCTTATGGTAAAAATCATGGTTGTCCAGGAATGAAAGAGAGACATGTTGGGGATTTGGGAAATTTGGAAACAAATGCTTTGGGTATTGCAAACTATGTTTTTTATGATGATGTTATTAAGTTGCGAGGGACAAAAGCAAATATAATTGGGAGAGGACTTATTATTCACCAAGACGAAGATGACTGTGGACAGGGTGGATTTGAGGATAGTTTGAAAACTGGACACGCGGGCAAACGAATTGCTTGTGCGATCATTGGATATTCTTCTGTGAACTACAAAAAAAATAAGTAGGAGTTAAAGGTATTTACTTTTTGTTTTTTCTTGTTTTTGTTCTTGTTTTTGTTTTTGTTTTTCTAGTTTTCCCCGTTTTTACATCAAAAGAAAGTTTTACAGAGAAATTTCCCCCGCGTTTTTTTCTTCCATATTTGCAATGTTGTCTTTGCGAAAAACCGCGCGGTATAGAACAGTCAATACTGTCTTTGTATTTTTTTGACCATTTTCCTCCATGAATTGGATACTTTCCACCTGTAAACTTGTATCCACCCATCATTGACAATGTGTGACCTTTCTTTGAATGTGTTTTTGTTCTACCTTTCATTTCCAACCATTTAATGAAGGACTCTAATGATCTATCTTTTTTAATTCCATCCACATCTTCATAGTTTTGAACTGTGTCTCCCTTAATGTGACGCATCGTCGGAAATCCAGAAACTCCATGTTTGAAAGGTTCGTGTTTTACATGAGGCAATAACGTGTGTTCTATATCTACAACACAGACATTTGGGTCTTCTTTATACTTTGACTCTAGTGCCAGCCATTTTGGTTTTGTTGCCTTGCATGGCCCACATGATGACATGTGAATAAGTGCAAAAACATCTTTATCTTTTTTTAAAAAATCATGTAGAGTTTGTAAGGATCTTTGGGTTTTTTGTTTATATTCGTCTTCTTTTTCTTGTGGATTCATTAAATCTATATGAATAACAGGCATTGGTGATTTTTGTATATATATTAAATGTATAAAATATTTTATAAAATATTTTGTAAAGATTATATATACATGTCTTCAATTATATTATTAATCATCGTTACATTTTTAGCAGGTATATATTTTTGTGCAAACTATTCAAGCAAAGAAGCAATGACCTGCATAAATGGTGATTGTAAAAAAAGATGTCCAGATACCCTCATTCAAAAAGGATGCAAATATCATTTATTCAATTCTAAACTGGCTCCTGTGCCTGGTGTAAATCCAATAGTATTCAATAATTTAGAGGAATACGTGGAGTTTACAGATTGGCAAAGAAGTCAAGGTATTCGTTGTCCTGTCTTGTATTTACAGGAAACATACGATACTCAAGGAAACGCTGTTTATAAAACAAGACCAGGCGTTACTGATTTACAAGGCGGATTGCCTCCAACGATACAAGATAGTTCTACCGTGTCTAACGCATCTACTGCAAATAATTTTGTAGGTCAAAGTTCAAATTCAAACGCGCCTTCGCGTTCCGGCACCCTTTCCCCGGTTGTTCCAAATGGAAATATTATTCAAAATACTACATCTACTTTACCTAGTGCTAGTGCCGGTACTGGGGCACCACCAGATGCAACAACCTCCACTTCAAGTCATACCTTTTCAACGCCACAACAACTTCAACCCTATGCTCCCACATTTAGAACTTCTTCTCAAGGACAACCGCCTTACTTGTTTCCAGAGAAAACCATGTTGGTAGATGCGTCACAAAGCGATGCACCTTATAATCAAAATTCCTATAATTCTCGTGATGAGAGTGGTTACTATGTGGGAACTAACAGCCCGTTAGATGATATCAACAATTCTCAAGGAATAAGTCCAAATCCGATGGATGAAAACTGGGGTGGTGCAAAATATACTCAACAGTTGGTTGATCAAGGATATTATGCTGGAAATGAAGTTTCAATTGCGGTTGGCTAATGAGTAAGGAACCCAGGTTCCCTACCTTACTTTTGTGTATCCATCCAATCCATCAAACCATTCAGGGTTTTTTTAGATTGTTCTAATTTATTCATCTTTTCAAGCGCGGCCAATGCAACACTTGGATCGTCTGATTTTATGTCAACATTTAAAGCGGTTTGAAGCATTGCATGACCAATGTAATCGTCCAGCTGTAAAATAACATTCTCGTAATCAGATCTATAAGTAGGTATATTGTGACCATCTTTTAATCTTCTATTATGTGTCGCCAAGTCATCTACATACTTGGATGCGCCGTCTCTAACATTGCTGCTAGAATCCGTTGAATTCATATTTGTTAGAGATTCAAGACTGCCCTTCTTTTTTGTATTCAAGTAAAAATAAATGCAACCTCCAATAATTACACAAATAATTATAATATTGAAAAGTTCTTCGGCTACAATCATTATGGTTTTCTATATAATTTGTACACATTTTTTTTACATAAAGTCAACCTATGTCAAGTATTTCACTATATTTTCACGGCAAGGAGCGTTTAATTTTTTTGTTTGCCCCTTACTATTCGTCCAAGAAATAGCTTTTAAACAAGCTTCTCCTTCTTCTTGCAAGTCGGCGATCAAGTTGGGAAAATATTTGAAGTGTTTCATTACTTCTAAAGCAGTCGTTGCACTTACTCCTGGAATTTGACACAACATTATTTCGCCAATATTGGCCGGGGTGATGTTTTCTTTTTTTACTTGTTTTACAACAGACGAATACGGAGCTTCTTGGTCTTGTTTTTCTACAGCAGAAAATGGATTCGCCGGTTCTCTACAAAAAAACCCACCTTTTTCTTCTTTCATCATTTTGTTTGCAGAATTACAAATATAAGTTGCTGTTTCTTCCTTATTGAGCGTTCGCATCACGGAAAAACCCTTGAAATAATTGAGTGAAAAGAGAGAAGAATACACCATTTGTTTTTCTTTTGGATTTCTAAGCTTATTTATGTCACCCTCAATCAAGTAGATAATATTGTGATTATGAATTGGATCGCCGCTTAAACGAAAAGATTGTTCTGTATATCGCCCGTCTTTGATACTTGACAGCAAATCTGCGATGGATTTTCTCTCTATGATTATCTTTTCGTTTTCATTTTTTTCAATGATGAAATCACCTAAGGGAAGGGCTTCTACTACAATTTTGTCTTCTTCATATTTTGTGCGGATGAGAGAAATCAAGTCTCTCTCTCTTGCGTCAATGCGAATCATTTAATAACTTACAACGTGCCAAGTTATTAAATTCCTTTTTTATATACTTTTTGTATGATTTCTGTGAGTTTCCATATTAAGTATTGTATTATTTATTCATCTACGGATACAGACTCTGGTTCTGGTACAGGTACAGATACAGACTCTGGTTGAGATTCTTCATCTTCTTGTTCTGGTTCTTCTACAGACTCTGGTTGAGATTCTTCTTGTTCCGGTTCTTGTTCCTCTACAGCTACAATTTCATCTTCTTGTTCTGGTTCTGGTTCCTCTACAACTACAGACTCTGGTTTAGATTCTTCTTGTTTCGGTTCCTCTACAGGTACAGATACAATTTCATCTTCTTGTTCCGGTTCTTCTACAGGTACAGATACAATTTCATCTTCTTGTTCTGGTTCCTCTACAGACTCTGGTTTAGATTCTTCTGGTTCCGGTTCTGGTTCCTCTACAGACTCTGGTTTAGATTCTTCTTGTTCCGGTTCTGGTTCCTCTACAGATACAGTTTCAGGTTCTTGTTCCGGTACAGCAGTTTCTTTTGTTTCTGTGACAATGATGGATGTAACTACATCATTTGGAGTAACAATTGCATTTTTTAAAGGAACCATTTTTTTAAGATTTTCCTTAAATTGGCGAAACCGCATTTGTTGTTGTAAATGAAACTTTTGCAAGTTTGCTTGGTGTTGCAACATATTTACCTGCGCTACTTGGTGTTTGGATGCTAACTTGGGTCCGCTTAATGAAAACATTTTATATAACTAGCAGAAGATAATTGTATCAGGGCACCCCATAAACTCCAGCTTCGCTTAAGAATTAATCTCATTCGTTTTGAATGAGATTAAACAAATTTTTATATACAGAGTCCAGGTGGGGTTTATGTGGTGTCTCCATATTAGAACAATCCGCGGACAGCGCGACGGTAAGTGCTCTGCGAAGGGTTTGTATAATTTCCTGTACAAACTGTGTTAAATACTGTGTTCAACTCGCGGGTGCAAGTTCCACTAGGTCCGCAAAAACGTCTGCGCTGGCTAGTACTAATACCTCCAGTTCCTACACCTCCAATGTATCCCATAAGCCCGGCCTTCTTGGGGCCACCACAGTTCTGTCTGTTCATAATAGATGCCGCGTTGCGAGCGTTTTTGCCAGCAGAATATAACACCATGTCTTTATATAGTTATCATATATAATAATTTTGCATCATTATTCTTCTTCTAAATTAGCAGGGAACCATAGGTTCCCCTGCGACCCCTCCTTAATCCCAACCAGCATTTTTTTTACACCTTTTCTCATTTAAAACGCCCATTTTATATAATTTTTTTGTTGAAATTATATAAAATAATATATGGTTATTATCTAAATGAATGTTGATGAATT
>Ga0007873_1000120_pt1 | contig 23834 bp, 19 predicted proteins | sample CryBogCBH26May08_FD_71228 | JGI IMG/M metagenome (GOLD analysis project Ga0007873, IMG submission 71228) | Freshwater microbial communities from Crystal Bog, Wisconsin, USA - CBH26May08 | ecosystem: Environmental > Aquatic > Freshwater > Lake | place: Crystal Bog, Wisconsin, USA | collected...
TTTTAATCTTATTTTCGCATTGAACTCTCACAGTAATTTGATTTTTTGCTAAAACCTTTAACTGTTGAGAGTTCTATTTTATTTTACTAGCCTAAAATTAATTCCAAACAACTTCATTAACTAGAATAGACTTTGGAAACACGTTAAAAAATTCACCTACTAATTCAATAAACTTAGGAAATCCAAATAATATTTTAAGTGGTCCAAGGGACATCCTTTTTATAAATAATTGCAGTCAAAATATAGCTTACGTTTTGAATGGAAATAGTGATGAAGAAGTTCAACTAAATTTCAGTAATTTGACTTCTACTCCATCGGCAATCAATTTAGGGAATCTAGGTCAGCTTAATGGAGCTCACTCATTTTCTAAGCCTTTCAGAATTGGTTCAGATATATATTCTTTTGTGGATAATGCCAGTTCTAATACAATAACTCAAATTAAATTTCCTGGTTGTAATAATTCAAGTATTCCAAGTTCTACAGGATTTACTCCTCCATCTTATACTTACAATACTCCGGGAATTTACAATGTTAGCTTAACTATAGATGATGGTCTACATACTCAAAATATGATTTGTAAACAAATTGTAGTTATAGGAAACCCAACACTTACTATTAATCATGATACAATAATCTGTGCTGGCAATTCAGTTCAATTAAATGTTTTAGGAGCCAATAGTTATCAATGGTCACCATCTACAGGATTGTCTAGTTCTACAATAGCCAATCCTATTGCTACCGTCAATAGTAATATAAAATATTATGTAAATGGAACTACCGCAGGTTGTTCATCAAAAGATTCTGTTTCTATTGTTGTAAAAACAAATTGCCAATCAACATTTTTAGTTAGTAACGATACAACTATTTGTTACGGTCAATCTACACTATTGACTGCTTTTGATTCTACAGCTCTAAGTTATCTATGGACACCATCAACCGGACTTTCTAATCCTTCTATTTCAAACCCTACAGCAACTCCTACATTTACAACTATGTACCATGTTTCTACCATTTCACAGGATAATCATAATCTTGTAATAAATGGAGATTTCGAACAAGGTAATACCAGTTTCTATTCAGATTATCAATATCAGCCACCAATTAATACAATTGAAGGAGTTTATTATGTAGGTACTAATCCAAATGTTTGGAATGGTGGCATGAATAGTTGTGGCGATCATACTACTGGTAAAGGCAATATGTTGATGGTAAATGGCTCCACAACAGCAAATGCAATAATATGGGCTGAAACAATAAATGTAGTACCTAATACAAATTATGCCTTTTCTTCATGGCTTCAGTCATTAGATAATGTAAACCCGGCACAATTACAATTCTCAATAAATGGAAATTTAATTGGCAATATTTTCACCGCGAACAACAATAGTTGTATATGGAATAAATTTTATGCAATTTGGAATTCAGGAAATTCATCTTCTGCTACAATTTCTATAATTAATAAAAACACCATGGTTCAAGGTAATGATTTTGGGTTAGACGATATTTCATTTTCCCAAATGGACACTTTATATGACTCTGTAAAAATAACTGTATTACCAGCTCCAATTATTAAAAATGATACTATTACAGGTTGTAGTAAAGTTATTTATAAAGGGATAACCTATACTACCAACACCATTGTAAATGAAAATATAAAAAATTCTATAGGTTGCGATAGTATTAAATATAACCATCAAATATTAATTGCTATAAATAACCCAATTATTATTAACAATAATCCTTTATTTGGTTGTAAGTTGGTAACATTTAAAGGAGTTAATTATACTATTAATACTATAGTGAGTGACACTATAAAAGGACATTTAGGTTGTGATAGCATTATATATAATCAACCAATCGTAGTATCCCCAACTGCAATTATTGTAAAAGATACCATCAGCAATACTTGTAAGGTAATATTCAAAGGAATAACATATTCAATAAATACCATAGTAAATGACACCACTAGAAATCAATTTGGTTGCGATAGTATTGTTATACAACATACTATAATAGTTAACGGGACTTCTCCCACTAATATTACATTACCCGACCTCAAGGGTTGTGTTGTTGTAAATTATAAAGGGATAAATTACAATAAAAACAGTACTTTAATAGATACTGTAAAAAGCATGATGGGATGCGATAGTATAATAAATATTCAAAACATTATTGTGTACCCAGCCCCCATTAATAAAGAAGATACCTTGAGTGGCTGTAATAAGTTAAACTACAATGGTGCAATTTATACTGTAAGTACTACAATAAATGAAACACTTAAAAATAATTTTGGATGTGACAGTATCAATATAAAACATAATATAATAGTATACAACCAGAGTCCAATAACTACTATCCCTAATCCTATAAATGGTTGTAGTAAAGTGAATTACAAAGGACATATTTATTTAAAGGATACCACTTTTATAGATACAATAAACAATACTCATGGATGTGATAGTGTATACCAAACTACCAATATCATAGTAAAACCACTACCAACTTTATTTTCAGATGATACCTTAATATGTGCTGGAACTTCAGCATCACTGCTTGCAAATAGTAATGGAACAATTAAATGGATAGGCGGTGTTACAAACCCAATAATAATTAGCCCATTAAATGATACTACTTGTACAGCAGTGGCAACTAATAATTGGGGATGTAGTGATACACTGTTCGTGAAAGTAACAGTGGAACATTTTAATATTAGTCTAACTGCCTCTATTAATCCTGCTAATAAAGGAAGCATCTTTACCCTTCAAACTAACAATCTTTCACCATATTCTATCCTGTCATGGTCAGCCAACCCTAGTACACTTTTTATTAATCCAACAGCCTATTTACAGACTATAACAGCCGATACCACTACTATTTACAAAGTAGTAGCAAGTTCCGAAATTGGTTGTGTAGATAGTGAATCAGTAACAGTGGTTGTAATTCCATTGGCGGATGACATTTTAGTTATTCCTAATGCATTCTCTCCTAATGGGGATGGTCACAATGATACGTGGATTATTAAAGGAATTCAGGCATTCCCACAATCAAGGATAAGTTTATACGATAGAAATGGCCAGATAGTGTATTACGATTATGGAGTTTCTGGGTTTAATGGTACTGTAAAAGGAGTACCTATCCCTTTTGGCACTTATTACTATGTAATTAAATTAAACGATTCCAGATACCCTTATGTATATTCTGGATGGGTAGAAATTTTGCGATAAAATTATCAATGTAAAACTTATTTATATTCAGTCCATTTGCGTAAAAAACTGTTACACCATAAATTATTCAAATAACACCTAATAAATAAGGGCTTAAAAAATATCCGAAAGCTACAATCTGCATCCTTATTTTTGCAATTAATCAATTATCAACGTATGAAGGTGGTAATATTTGCCGGAGGTTTAGGAACCAGAATATCTGAAGAAACTGATGTTCGTCCAAAACCAATGGTTGAAATTGGTGGCAAACCAATTATTTGGCATATTATGAAAATTTATAGTCATTATGGCTATAACGACTTTATTATCTGTCTGGGATATAAGGGATATATAATTAAAGAATATTTCATGAACTACTTCATGCATAATTCTGATATATGTATCGATATTGGAAATAACAAAATGGAAATCCTAGGTACAAAATCAGATAATTTCAAAGTAACATTGGTCGATACAGGCTTAGAAACTAAAACTGCTGGCAGATTAAAACAAGTTCAGAAATATATTGGTAATGAAGACTTTATGCTTACTTATGGAGATGGAGTTTGTGATGTAAACATACATGATCTTGTTAATTTCCATAAAGCAAATAATAAAATAGCTACAGTAACTGCCATTCAACTGGATGCAAGATTTGGTGGTATGGAGGTAGATAACACTGGAAATGTAGCTTCTTTTAAAGAAAAGGCTAAGTCGGATGGGAAATGGATAAATGGAGGTTTCTTTGTGTTGAAACCAAATGTATTTAGGTATCTGGAAGATGAAATGACCAATATGATGTGGGAGGATGAGCCATTGGAAAAAATAACTCAGGACAATGAGCTAATTGCCTATCAACATAAAGGGTTTTGGAAATGTATGGATGCTTTAAGAGACAAAATTGAACTGGAGGAACTTTGGAAAACTAATACTGCAAAATGGAAAAAGTGGTTATAAACAAGGATTTCAAAAGCTTCTATCAAAGTAAAAAAGTATTCTTAACTGGTCATACTGGTTTTAAGGGTGCTTGGTTTCTTTGTTGGCTACAACAGATGGGCTGTTCAATAAAAGGGTATTCTTTAGCGCCGGAATCAGACCAATCTCTTTTTAATGTTGTAAAGGATCGTATAACTTTTGAAAATGTAATTGCTGACATAAGAAATAAGGCTAGATTAAAAAAGGAAATTATAGACTTTGAACCTGATATTATTTTTCATTTAGCAGCTCAGGCCTTGGTAAGGCGCTCTTATGAAATTCCTTCCGAAACGTTTGAGGTAAATGCAATAGGTACCGCCAATCTGCTGGAAGCTGTTCTTCAGCTGAAAAAGAAATGTACCGTTATCATCGTTACTACCGACAAGGTATATGAGAATAAAGAAATTGACTACCACTATAAAGAAGAAGATGTTTTGGGTGGTTATGACCCTTATAGTGCGAGTAAAGCTGCTACCGAGGTAGTAGTAAGTTCCTTCAGAAATTCATTCTTTAATATTGAAAAATATTCCGTTCATCAGAAAGCCATTTTATCTGCTAGAGCAGGAAATGTAATTGGTGGAGGCGACTGGAGTAATGATAGAATAGTTCCTGATATAATCAGAGCATTACAAGACCATAAAACTATAGCAGTAAGAAACCCCAATGCGGTAAGACCATGGCAACATGTACTGGAACCTTTAAGTGGTTATCTAACTTTAGCCATGTTTGCAAACCAGGATTATCAAGCATTATCGAAAGCATACAATTTCGGACCTAATGCCAATGATCATTTACCGGTATGTTCATTAGTAGACATTGCCATTAAGTGCTGGGGAGAAGGTACCTGGAAAGACACTTCCAGTAAAGATCAGCCTCATGAAGCTGGACTCTTAAAGCTTGATATTACTAAAGCAAAAAATGAACTACAATGGCATCCAAAACTGAATAGTTCTGAAGCCATTGAGTGGACGATGAACTGGTATAAGCAAGGAGATAGTTTTGACTTTACAATTGAACAAATAAATAACTACCAAGCCATATGAACTTCATTGAAACCACATTAAAGGGTAGTTATATTATTGAACCAAAGCCGTTTGTAGATGAACGAGGCTGGTTTGCAAGAACTTTTTGTAAGGAAGAGTTTAAGCAAATAGGTCATACGAGAGAATGGGTACAAATGAATCATTCTTTTACTACAACAACAGGAACTATAAGAGGTATGCATTTCCAAAATCCTCCATTCAGTGAAATAAAACTGGTAAGGTGCATTTCAGGAAGTGTATATGATGTGATAATAGACATCAGAGAGGACTCTCCTACTTTTTTGCAATGGTTTAGTATAGCGCTTTCAGCCATGAACAGAAAGATGATATACATACCGGAAGGTTTTGCGCATGGTTTTCAAACTTTATCAGAAAACAGTGAATTGATTTATCATCATTCTGAATTTTATAAGCCAGGGGTTGAAAATGGCATCCTGTATAATGACCCTATTGTAAACATACAATGGCCTTTGAATATCTCTACTATCTCGGAAAGAGATCAACAACATAATTTAATAACGGAAAACTTTATTGGAATATAATGAATTGTCGTCACTGTAAACAAGAGCTAACCCATGTATTCTGCGATCTACAAACCTGTCCACCATCCAATGCGATGGTTAAACCAGCGCTGGTAAATTATCCTGAAACATATTTCCCATTGAAGGTATTTGTATGTGAAAAATGCTGGCTGGTTCAAGTAGATGAGCTGGAGAAAGCGGATGCCATTTTCAATTCGGAATACACTTATTTTTCTTCTTACTCTACTACCTGGTTACAACACGCCAAAGAGTATGCAGATTATATGACCAACAGATTTGGGTTCAACAACAACTCATTGGTGGTAGAAGTAGCATCCAACGATGGCTATTTATTACAATATTTTAAAGAAAAAAACATTCCTGTTATTGGAGTAGAACCAACTGCAAATACCGCAAAAGTTTCTATTGAAAAAGGAATAGAAAATATAGTGGATTTCTTTGGAAGTTCATTAGCGGAGAAGCAATTAAAAGGCAAGGCCGATTTAGTATTAGGCAATAATGTACTAGCACATGTACCCGACATTAATGATTTTGTAAAGGGCGTAAAAATTGCACTGAATCCGACAGGCGTAAATACATTTGAGTTCCCTCATTTATTAAGGTTAGTAGCTCAAAATCAGTTTGATACTATTTATCACGAGCACTTCTCTTACCTATCCCTTACAAACCTAATTTCAGTATTTGAAAAACAAGGGTTAGAGATTTTTGACGTACAGGAATTAACTACCCATGGAGGATCATTAAGAATATTTTCAAAGCATAAAGAAGATCAATCTAAAGCGATAGAGCCAACTGTTGCTGCAATGCTTAAAAAAGAAGCAGATGCAGGCATTAATACATTGGAATATTATCAAAACTTTCAGGCTAAAGTTGATCAAATAAAATACGATTTCACTTCATTTCTTATTGAGCATAAAAAAGCTGGCAAGAAAGTAATAGGTTATGGTGCAGCTGCTAAAGGGAATACACTATTAAATTACTGTGGTATTAAAGGAAACGACCTCATTGAATTTGTAGTTGATGCTTCCCCTTACAAGCAAAATAAACTATTGCCTGGCAGCAGAATACCTGTACTGAATAAAGAGGCTATTGCAGAAAGTAAACCTGATTATATTATTATTTTCCCTTGGAATCTGAAAGATGAAATTGCATCACAATTAGATTATGTTAGAGGCTGGGGAGCAAAGTTTGTTATAGCTATTCCTGAATTAAAGATATTTTAATGACTACAGTACTTGTAACAGGTGCAACAGGCTTTATAGGAAATTATGTAATAGCAGAATTACTAAAGCAAGACATAGCTGTAATAGCAACTTCTTCGAACAAAGAAAAGGCAAAGCAGTATGACTGGTTTAATAAAGTAAACTATAAGCCACTTGACTTTACAAAACTTGACAACAGTGTAAATTACTACGACTATTTTGGCAAGCCTGATTTGCTCATTCATCTTGCGTGGGAAGGATTACCAAATTATAAGAATGAATTTCATATAACAGAAAATCTACCCCGACATTCTTTATTTATTGAGAATCTAATAACCAACGGACTTAAAAATATAACCATTACAGGCACTTGTTTTGAGTATGGCATGCAGGAAGGAAAGCTGAGTGAAGATATGATTTGCTATCCCGACAATGCATATGCAATAGCAAAAGATAGATTAAGAGTCCAAATTGAAAAAATACAATTGAAAGTACCTAAATTAATTTTTAAATGGATTCGACTATTTTATATGTTTGGGAATGGACAAAACCCTAATTCCCTATTTTTGCAGTTAACTAAAGCTCTTCATGAAAATAGAAAGGCTTTCAATATGAGTGGAGGTGACCAAATAAGAGATTTTTTACCAGTTGAAACTGTTGCTGATAATATTGTAAAAATTGCATTTCAAAACAATATAACAGGCATTATTAATTGTTGCAGTGGAATACCAATAACAGTTAAGCAGTTCATAGAAAACTATCTTATATCAGTCAATAAAAATATTAAATTAAATCTTGGTTATTATCCTTATTCAGATTTGGAACCAATGAAATTCTGGGGAGATAATAGTAAACTATATAAAATAATAGAGAATGCCGGTTAGCCCATTAACTAAAACAGAAAATGTTGTTGATTTGTTTGTTCAACAAGCTGTGCCTGTTTTTCAAAATAAAGTTTACAACACTTTTGAAGAAGCTGTAAATGTCCTTAAGAAAGAAGTAACCTTAAGCCAATGTATGGATACAGGTTTTGTTTTCAGTTCCAAATTTGATATCTCTATTTTGGAATACGATGAAAAGTATCAGAATGAGCAAAGCAATTCTAACTATTTCCAGTCTCACCTTAATTCAATTATTGATTTATTCAAAGATCGAGATTTATTAAATGGTAAAATTCTCGAGATTGGATGTGGCAAGGGTTATTTTATGGATATGTTGTTGAGTATAGGAGCCGATGTTACTGGAATAGATCCAACATATGAAGGAGATTCCGATAAAGTAATAAAGGACTACTATAGTGAAGCTTATAATTATCTTAATGCTGATTTAATAGTCCTTAGACACACTTTAGAACACTTACCACAACCCTCTGAATTTTTACAAATGGTTGCCGAGTCCAATGATTACAGAGGTAAAATATATATTGAAATACCTACTTTCGATTGGATTGTAAATAATAATGCAATTGAAGATATTTTCTATGAACATTGTAATTATTTCACACCCAAAACTATTAGTACAATATTTGAAGATTGCGAAGTACACTATTTATTCAATAAACAATATATAGGTATACTAGCAGATCTTTCAACAGTAAGAAAGAATATAAAACCGATAATTGAAATTGAAAAATATAACCTTCATTTCACTGATAAATTGGAAACTTATAAAAATATAGCAGTTGGTAATATTGCCATTTGGGGTGCTGGTGCAAAAGGCTCAACTTTTTTGAACCTTATTGACCCTGACTGTAAAAAAGTAAAATGCGTAATAGATATTAATCCCAAAAAACAAAATAAATTTATTGGAGGTACAGGACATCCAATAATAAGTCCAGAAAATCTACAGAATTTTGATGTAGATACTATTATAGTAATGAATCATAATTACTTCGAAGAAATAAAAAAAATTACAAACAAAAACATTGTAACTATATGAACAAAGAATTAGAAATATTCTACAGTCAAAAAGAAGAAAGTATTGAAAAGCAAGGCACCAATACAGTGTTGAAAACCAATGCCAACGCCTTCATGAATGATTCAATCTATTCGAAATATTCATACAATTTTTCCTGGATGGGACGCCCAATAATCGCTTATCCTCAGGATATGGTAGCTATGCAGGAACTAATATGGGAAATAAAACCAGACTTAATTATTGAAACAGGTGTTGCTCATGGTGGATCTATTGTGTATTATGCTTCAATCCTTGAATTAATTGGCGAAAAAGGAATAGTTGTTGGAATAGACATTGATATTAGAAAGCACAACCGAGATTTAATTGAAGCTCATCCAATGATGAAGAGAATTAAACTAATTGAAGGTTCTTCAACCAGTGACAGTGTTATAAATGAAGTTCGAAAAATAGCAAGTGAACATAAAACAATTATGATTTGTCTAGATTCTAATCACACCCACGAACATGTATTAGAAGAACTTAAATTATATGCCCCACTTACTACAATAGGAAGCTATTGTGTAGTATTTGATACAATTGTAGAAGACTTACCTAAAGGACTTTATAATGATAGACCTTGGGATGTAGGTGCTAACCCTAAAACTGCTGTTTTTGAATTCTTGGAATCTAATGATGATTTTGTAATAGACAAAGCTGTTGATAATAAAATACTTATCAGCGTAGCACCGAGTGGCTATTTAAAGAGAATTAAATAATTATTCTCTTTAAATAAAATTTCATTTTATTATACTCTCCAAGTTTGAGAAATAATCTTTTGTTTATAATATGTTAGTTTCTATTGGCATTCCAACTTATAACAGACCGGAAACTTTGCCAAAAGCGATTAGTTCAATATTAGAACAAACCTATTCCAATTTTGAGATTATAATTTCTAATAACCATTCCACTAACCCTGATGTAGAAAAAGTAATAAAAGAATTTCAAGCAAAAGATTCCAGAATCATTTATTACTATCAACCTCAGCCACTTAAAGTAATTGACAACTTTTCTTTTGTATTAAACGAAGCTAAAGGAGATTACTTTTTCTGGCTTTCTGATGATGATTGGGTAGACCCAAATTATGTAGAAGAATGTTTAAAAGTTCTAAATAATGATTCCAGTTATGTTTCTGTTAGTGGTAAATGTTTTTATCACGATTTTAATGGAACAATTCTAGATTCTCATTCAGCAATCGATTTATCGTTCAATAGCCCTGAGAAACGAATGAAAATCTATTATAAAACAGTTTCTTTCAATGCATATTTTGGCAGTGTAATCAGAACAAAATATGCCAAAGAAATTGGCCTTACCGAGCAGCTCGCTTTTGATTGGTTATTTGTAGCGGCATTGTCTTATATTGGTAAAATAAAAACTATTCCAACAACTTCTAATCATCTTACAACTGGAGGAATTTCGAGCGATTCATTAGCCTTAGGAAAGAAGCTTGGTGAACATACATTTATAGCAAAATACTTTGTAGGGTTAAAATGTGCAATTAATGCAGCAAGAGATATATATAAATGTAAAGTATATAATCAGCTTTCAGCAACTTCGAAATTAAAGCTTTCATTTCAATTATTTGCAGCCAGTTATTCCAATGTATGGCAATGGGATTATGTCATCAATAAACGTAGAATAAAGAAATTATTAAGAAAATCATTTAATATCAATATTGTCAAATAGAAAAAATGTTACTACTTATTTTTTACACAAAAAAAGCTGTTTCAAATTATTAAAACAGCTTTTTTTGTGTATTTGTACATTTCTTTTTATTTTCCAACATTAATCTACTACTAATTTTTGTGTCTGAATGAAGCCAGAAGTAAATCCAACTTTTATATAATAAACTCCCTTTTTAAATTTACTAATATCTATTATAGTTTTGTCATCATTATTATTGAAATTATTAATACTTAATAATTTACCAGAATTGTCAAATAAAGAAATTTGGTAAATATTCATACCTTTAATACTCACAATATTTTTAGCGGGATTAGGTAATATCTGAAAGTTTAATGCCTTAGGTATAGAAATTGAATTAATCTCACTGTATGTTTTCATCCCATCATTATCTATCATTTCAATTCTGTAATACACTAAGTCGTTATTCTCAAGTAAAACATTTTTGTCAATTAAATTATAATGGCTATTACTTCCTTTTACTGCAATTTTTCCACTATCAATTACTTCAAAATCTTTTCCATTCATACTTCTTTGAACATTAAAACACTTACCATTTACTTCATTCTTTGTTTCCCAATCAATAAATACTTTAGATTCTTTAAAAGCTACATTAAAATTCGAAAGTTGAATCGGGAGTGTTGCTGCATATAATTGTGTGATTTCTGATTGAGTTAATGCTCTATTCCAAAAACCAAAATCATCTAGTTTACCATAAAAATATTGTGTAGCAACCCCATTTCCTCCTATTGTATAAAACAAATTATTTGATGTATTTAAACTCAAACTAGCATTATAGGAGTCAGCTAAAGTTGTTAATAAAGTTCCATTAATATAAATTTTAGGGGCATAACAATCAGTACCATCATTTGATGAATAAGTTATTGTGTAAAAATACCATGTATTTGTATTTATAGAACTTTGATAACTTGTAAATGAATTATAAATATCTAAACCAGGATTATCATTATAATACATACAACTAAAATCGCCTCCATACCCAGCTGAACCATTGCCTCCTGTAAGCATTAAACATTCATTTCCAGAAGTATTTAGCTGACTTGGATTAAACCAAAATGAAATTGTTCGAGCATTTGTACCAGAAACTAATGGTAAATTAGTTATGATAGTATTTGCATTGAAACTATAAGCAGAATTAGCATGTCCAAATCTATCCGTAGTTAATGTAGCTCCATATACTAAGCCATTATAGCCTCCACCACTTTCATCATTAGCATTTCCATTAAATGGATACCAAGCTTTCAAACCATTTAATGGAACATAACTAGGAACTGTTTGTGAATTACAATTCATACATAAAATAAAAACCAAAATAAGAGTAGAAAGAAATTTCATTTGTAAAAGTTTAATAAATTATTAGGTTGCTAAATATTAACGGTATTTAAATCAAAAATAATGAAACAAATGTAAAAGGAAAATTTATTTTAATATTAGACTAAGATTTTGGTTTTATTTAGTATACAATAATTGATATTTGTAATATTTCTCAATCAACTATTTTATTGATAAATATTAAAATTAAAATGTATAATAGAATAACTGGAATCGTTTATGATATATTACTTCTTTTAGCGAATTTAATCAAATTCAAAAAACACAATAATAAAAAAGCGCTTATTATAAGAGTTGATGAAATCGGAGATTATATACTATGGAGGAAATTCTTACCTGAGTTGACATCGAATCTATTATTGAATGGTTATGAAATTCATTTATGTGGAAACAGTTCTTGGAAATCACTATATAATTTTGAATTTAACAATTTGAAAATTAAAACATTTTGGTTAGACAAAACACAATTTAAGAAATCTATTAAATATAGATTTCTTTTTTTAAACAAATTAAATAAAGAAGGATATCACACTGTGATAAACACTACTTTTTCTAGATCTAAACGTGTAGACGATACTATTGTAAAATCTGCAAATGCAATTTACACAATCGGTATGGAAAGAAACGAAGAAAACTATTTACAGTATGAGCAAGCATTTGATAAAAAACTTTACAACAAACTATTCGATATTAAAAATAAACCCATTTTTGAATTTAATCGAAATAAGTTATTTACCGAATATGTTATCAAGAATACATCTCTGATTGAGAATACAACATTTGATGAAAATTTGATTCCACCAAATACTATCTTTAATATAACAGACAAATACTTTGTAGTATTTCCTGGCTCAAGAAATAAAAAAAGAATTTGGCCCACTGAATCCTTTATAGAAGTAAGTAACTACCTGTATTCTCAATTTGGATGGACTGCAGTAATATGTGGATCAAAAGGAGACATTGAATATGCGAATAATTTTATTGCAAAATATCAACACACTTTAATAAATATTGTAGACAAAACAAACTTAGTAAACATGCTCTCTGTATTAAAAAATGCAGAATGCCTAATCTCTGTAGATACAGGTTCTATACACATAGCTTCATCAGTAAATTGCACAACTTTTGGCATATTCAATGGTTCACAATATGGTAGATTCGCACCCTATCCATCTGATTTGAATAATAATATTTACTCGATTTATCCTGATAAAGTTGATGAGGATATTGCAGTAAAATCAATTTGTAAATATGAATTTATTGTTGATATTGAATATAATACTGTAAAACCAAGTAAAGTAATTATGGCTATAAAAAAACATTATTTATTATAATAATCAGTGCTTTATTTTGTATTTTAATAAAAACATTTGTTTACCAACTGCTGTTTGTAATAATTTAAATAAAAGCTTCAATCTAAACTGCCATAACCTACACTTAAAAGAGTATCCATAATTAGCTTCATAAACTATTATATTTTCTTTTAAAGATGCCAGGTAATTATTCGAACTTATACCTGAATCATCAAACACAGCAAGCGTTTTATTAATAAAACTGTAAGGTTCTTTTGCTATCCTGCACATCATATCGTAGTCCATAGCTATTTTATATTCGCTGCTATAGCCTCCTACTCTTTTATAAACATCGCTTTTTACAAACCAGGTAGGGTGTGATATGCTTCGCATTCCTCTATAAACTTTTGATGGACTAAAAGGCTTTCCAACTTCTACCCACTCTCCTCCTCTTTTCAACTTAATTTTACCACTAACCCATTGAACCTTTTCATTCAACTCAAAGGTATTATAAACTAAAGCCAAAACATCTTCATCCGTATAAAAATCCCCGGAATTTAATATGTGAATTACATCCCCATTGCAATTAGCTATTCCTTTATTAAAAGCATCAGCAATGCCTTTATCTCTTTCATTTATCCACTTTCTGTAAATTGGTTGCGGGTTATTTTCCAGCCATTCTGCAATTTCTTCATTAGTAGATCCATTGATAATCCAATGCTCAAAAGGTTTGTTCATTTGTATATCAACAGATGAACAGGTATTTATAACATCTATTAAATTATTGAAGCAAATAGTAATTACTGATATTCTTGGCATACTAATTATAAAAAGAATTATTATTATCAATCACAGATTAGTTTCAGTTTAAACTTTTTCAAAAGAATAAACTACCTTTTGGTTACACGTAAATCTGTAACAAACTTTTGGTTAGCAAAGTAGAAGTATATTATTTAAATATAAAAATCAAATCTTAAATAATGCCATGTTTTACTTCTCACATCAACATCTGTTTCATTCTAATCAATAAAACAATCAATTCCTTTAATTTAAATTTAAAAGTGATTTAATCTAAGCAGGGGCTTTCATTTGAATTGAAACTGAAATTTCACCAATGATAATACTTTGAAAAAATAAATATACTCAGCTTTTTATTGACTTTTTTTCAAATAAACGGTTATGATTGTTATAAAAAGAACCGTTTTTGCGGCAACAACGTTTATGGTTGTAATAATAACGTTTATGGTTATAATAAAAAGAATCGTTTTCGTGATAAAAACGTTTATGGTTTGGACAAAAAGAACTGATTTTACGGCCTCGGTCATTCCATTTGATATATATAATCCCCATATGTGTCTTTAATACACCTTATCCTCCTAGCTTTTAAATTAAACTAAACAGTACTATAAAATGAATCAAAATAATTACTAAACAACAGACCCATTCCATTGGAAAGACATACTTCACAACCAGAATTGAAGCAATAAAGTGAAATAGTAATTTTATACTTAATCTAATAGCACAGAATAAACTTGCCTCACGGGTTTATTTACTAAAAGCCAATAATAAGATAGGCAATAATGTAAAGCAGAAGATAATAAGACAAGAAATGAATACATCATACCTAAAAAGGTGCTTGCGTTTAATAGAGCAAGTACCTTTTTCAGTTTACAGATTATTGCATAATCACAATATATTCCATTAATTCATCCTTCATTTTATCCTTTCATATAACATTTGTTCTCATTTATAATCATTCCTTTACTTTTGAGTCATGTTGACATTCTTAGCAATTTTATGGTCTGGTTTTAAAATGGCTTTACAGGAGCTCTGGCTGAATAAGTTGCGTACCTTCCTTTCACTACTAGGAATTACTATTGGCATATTTTGTATTATAGGGGTACTTTCCACTTTAGACAGTATGAAGAGGAAAGTGCAAGGAGAAATTCAATCATTAGGAAGCAACTCAATATGGATAGATAAATTTGATTATGGTGCTGGAGGTGGCGGAAACTTTCCCTGGTGGAAATACATAAAACGTCCTAATCAGAAGTACCGTGAAATGTTGACTTTAAAAGACAATTCTACCCTCACTAAAAACATTTCTTATTTTGTTCCTGGAAATGTAACAGTAGAATATAAGAATAATGCTTTAGAGAATGTAAACTTATATGGTATTTCTGAAGACTTTTCTAAAATACAAAATCTTACAATAGGAGCAGGTAGATACTTGAATGAGTCTGAATTTAAGAACGAGCAACCTGTTTGTGTAATGGGGTATACCAATGCAGAAAAGATTTTTGGCACCGCTGAAAGAGCCGTAGGAAAAAGTATTACTATAAATAATAAGCAAACTATTATAATAGGAGTAATTACAAAACAAGGTAAAAACTTACTGGATGGTTTTGCTTTTGATGACTGTATGATCATCAGTTATCGTTTTTATTGTACCATGTTTAATCCGGAAAATTCGGGACAAAACCTAATCATTGCTCAAGCTAAAGATGATGTAAAATCAACAGTGCTGATAGACCAATTAAGAGGCATCATGCGACAGATAAGAAGATTGAGCCCAACTGCTGAAGATAATTTTGCATTGAATGATTTGAATAAATTCAGCGAGAAAACAGAAGAATTCTTTGGCGTGGTAAATATGGCAGGTTGGTTTATAGCAGGCCTTAGCTTATTAGTAGGTGCATTTGGTGTAGCCAATATCATGTTTGTTACGGTAAGAGAAAGAACTAGTCAGATTGGATTAAAGAAGGCATTAGGAGCCAAGAAAAGTGTAATCCTTACAGAGTTTTTGTTAGAGAGTTCGCTACTTTGCACTTTTGGTGGTTTATTAGGATTATTGCTTGTTTGGATACTGGCATTAATATTGTCTAGCATGCTTCCTTTTGCCATTTATATAGCCCCTAATATAATAGGTCTAGCCTTTTCTGTCTGCATAATACTAGGTATTATTTCTGGTATAATCCCAGCATTAATGGCTGCAAGAATGGATCCGGTAGTAGCTATCAGAAGTAAATAATGGATTTATTACAAGCATTTATTAATTTCAACTTTATATTTACAAGGATAACAAAAATATGATTTCTATTCATACAACATATTACCATATTTGCTTAAATACTTTAATTTGTATGCCTTAGGGCATACTTTTATTTCTTTTCTCCCTCAGGGGATTTTTACTACAATTTTATTATCATTTTCTCTTTAAATCGATTTACTAATCACTAAATCAACATTTACATTGACGAATCAATTATATAAATACGATGAAGACTTCCTGCTGGAAAGTGGAAAAAAGTTAAAAGGCTTTCATTTAGAATATTCAACATCCGGTACTATTAATTCCACTCAAAGCAATATAGTATGGATATTTCATGCACTTTCTGCAAACAGCAATGCTCAGGAATGGTGGCATGGACTGGTAGGGGTAGATCAGTTTTTTAATCCTGAGAAATATTTTATTCTCTGTGTAAATATGCCGGGCAGTTGTTATGGAAGCATTGGACCATTGGACATTAATCCGGAAACAGGCGAGCAATATCTACACGAGTTTCCTTTGTTTACCACCAGAGATATGGTTTCGGCCTATAGACTGTTGCAAGAACATTTGAACATACAGAAAATATACCTTGGAATTGGAGGATCGATGGGAGGACAACAGCTTTTAGAATGGGCTATCCTCGATCCATTGTTGTTTGAACATATTGTACCTATAGCAACTAATGCAGTGCATTCTCCCTGGGGAATCGCATTTAATGCATCACAAAGAATGTGTATTGAAGCAGACAATAGCTGGAAATTAAAAAGAGCTGATGCAGGGTTAGAAGGTATGAAAGTTGCCCGTTCTATAGCCTTGCTTTCTTACCGTAATTATCATACCTATAATGAAGCACAAAAAGGGGTCACATCGGAAACTAAAAATAAACCAATTGATGAGTTAGTTTTTCGTGCAGAAACTTACCAGCAGTATCAAGGAGAGAAAATGGCCAAAAGATTTAATGCTTTCAGCTATTATTTTTTGTCGAAAACAATGGATACTCACAATGTTGGTAGAAATAGCGCTTCAGTTGAAGATGCTCTAGCTACAATTCGGGCAAAATGCCTTGTTATTGGTATTGAGAGCGATATTCTCTTCCCTCCTTCAGAACAAAGATTCCTTGCTGAATATATTCCTGAGGCGAGGTTTGAGATGATTAAATCGTTATTTGGACATGATGGATTCCTATTGGAATATGAGGAAATAAGTAAAGTAATTCAGCGTTTTCTGAATGGTCTATAGGTTAATAATAATACCAATTATCCTAATAAAGTGCCGATAAAATTCATTGAAAATCCTTAAATTTTATATCACTTTTGTGCTTATTATTTCTATAATAATGTTATGGTTACAAAGTAATCAGCTAATATCCACTTATTCACCCGTTCAAACACAATCCACATCAGACAGTCTGGTTTATGTGACAGCAGAAATATTGCTTCCACTTCAGTGGAAGTGATAAGGTGACAGCAGTGGTAGGTGTTAATGCGCCCTTCTCATTTTGGGAAAGTGTCGTGGATGAGGCCAGAGCCTGCCGGTTATGAGACAAATTTCCTAATAACTGTGTTTAATAGAAAATTTCATCCTCTATAAACTTAAATATAAATAATATCCTATTTCTATGTTATCCATACATTATTCCCCAACAATCATATATCATTCTGCATTAAACTAATCCAATTCAATATAATCCCATTATAGTTCTATTTAAAGCAATAAGCATTCATATTTATTGTAATGCATCCCAACATTATTCAATAATCATTCTAAATAATCCAATAACGATTCAATAAAATCAACAAATTATTCAATTTGCTATATAGTTAATTTTATTAACCTTTTTGTTCACTGAAAAATATAAACCAACGTATGATAGTAAATCAATTATGTAGCAGAAATGTTGAAAAATTAAATAACATATTACATATATTTTCTAATCCCAACTTCTACCTTTTCCATTTAAAGCGTTTTAAAATTGTCCATTCAAAATTAAATTCCACCAAATATCCCTTCAATTATTATGTTATTAAATCATTTTAATACTTTTGATAATCCTTAATTATTTAAACACATAAACCGCACTCTTATGAGCAATGGAATTATTAATTTCTGGTGGATTGGCCTTTTAATTCTTTGTATTATACTGTACAAGTACATCTTAAGATTCTTATTTGGAATGGTAATTGTTCCTGAAGACCGTATTGGTCTTGTTACCAAGAAGTTCGTGCTGTTTGGCGCCTACAAAGAGCTACCAGATGGTAGAATTATTGCCACAAAAGGCGAGGCTGGTTTTCAGGCCAAAACATTAGCACCCGGATTATATTTTGGTATGTGGTTCTGGCAGTATGATGTAACCATGGAAAAATTTACCATCATACCCGAAGGTCAGATAGGACTGGTACTTGCAAGAGATGGAGCTTCAATCCCAACTGGTAATATACTGGGACAAAAAGTAGATAGCGACAACTTTCAGGATGCAGAAAAGTTCCTGTTAAATGGTGGTCAGCGTGGCCGTCAGGCTGCCTATATTACCGCAGGTTCTTACCGTATCAATACCATGCTGTTTCAGATATCAGTAACCGAAATGGTAAGGATACAGGAAAGCATGGTAGGCATTGTAACTACACTGGATGGACAGCCAATTGAAGCTGGTCAGATTGCTGGTAAATTGGTAGAATCGCATAATAACTTCCAGGACTTCGATCGCTTTATTAAAGAGGGCGGTAACAGAGGGCTGCAACCACAGGTAATACTGGCAGGTTCTTACAACCTGAATCCATGGGCAGTGCAGGTAGAAGAAATTCCTATGACGGAGATTTCTATTGGTTATGTAGGGGTAGTAATTTCCTTTATAGGTATGGAAGGACATGATCTTTCGGGCACCGAATTTAAACATGGCAACATTGTAGAGAAAGGATATAAAGGTGTTTGGATGGAACCATTGGGCCCTGGTAAATATCCTATTAATAAATACATTATGAAGGTAGAATTGGTGCCTACTACCAACCTTGTTCTTAACTGGGCAAGTGCAAGAAGTGAGGCGCATAATCTGGATAAAAACCTTTCTACCATTACTGTTCGTTCCAAAGATGGTTTCCCTTTCAATCTGGATGTAGCGCAGATTATTCATGTACCTACAACAGAAGCGCCAAAAGTAATTGCACGCTTTGGTAATATGGTCAATCTGGTATCTCAGGTATTAGAACCAACCATTGGTAACTACTTTAGAAACTCGGCACAGGATAGTGATGTAATTGCGTTCTTAAGTACCAGAAAAGAACGTCAGGAATCGGCTAAAGACCATATTAAAAAAGTACTGGACGAATACAATGTGAATGCAGTAGATACTTTGATAGGTGATATCGTTCCACCAGAATCATTAATGAAAACATTGACGGACAGAAAGATTGCAGAAGAACAAAAAATCACCTACGATACTCAGAAAAAGGCACAGGAAACACGTCAGGGAATGGAGAAAGAAACTGCCATTGCCGATATGCAGAAAGACATTGTTAAAGCACAGCAAAGTGTAGAAATTGCGGAGCGTACTGCAAGTGCTACTGTAAAGAAATCGGAGGGTGATGCTGCAGGAGTTAAACTTGCTGTAGGTGCCGAAGCAGAAGCTACAAAACTGCGTGCATTTGCCGAAGCAGAAGCTACTAAAGCCAGAGCAGTAGCGGAATCGGAGGCCATTAAGCTAAGAGCAGGAGCACAAGCCGAACAGATTTCCTTGACTGGTAATGCGGAAGCAGAGAAGATATTAGCAATAGGTAAATCAACAGCAGAAGCTTATGAATTGGCTGTAAAAGCTTTAGGAGGAGAAAACTTTACCCGCTACAAAATAACCGAAGAACTATCGAAAGGAAACATAAAACTGATACCAGATATCCTGATTGGTGGTGGCAATGGAAACGGTTCAGCAATGGACGGTCTACTTGGACTAAAACTAATGGAAATGATGGATCCTAAAAAGAAAGAAGAAGTTCAGAACAAAGCTGAGTAAACTATTACATAAAGTCTTTAAACTAAAAGAGCAGGTTGAAACGCACCTTTCAACCTGCTCTTTTTATTACTTAAGTATTCTATTTATACAAATCTTTTAATCTTACCGTTATCAATAATAATAAAAGCTAATAGAGTATTATTATTGATGAAGATCTTCAAATAGATCGTAGATATTTTTCTTCACTCGGGCAATATCATCTTCGCAATATTTATTCCCCTGATCTTTCGCCTTAGTATACCATTCTAATGCTTTCTTATTGTCCTTTTTTACAAACATTCCATTCTCGTAAAAGGTGCCAATATTCTTAGTAGCATCCACATTACCACCAGGTTTACCATTATAAGATGCCTTCATATAAAAATTAAAAGCTGCTTCTAAGTTAATATTTACGCCCTCCCCTACTTGTTGCAACAATCCTAATCTGAATAAGCAATTAAATTTATCAGGAGTATCTTCAGCAGAAAGACTTCCTTTCTCCCAATTGTATCTTGCAGAATTATAATTGTTTTTCTTGTAAGCTTCCCAGCCTAAATTATAAAAAATAGTAGTACTATCTTCCGCAATTATTTCTTTTAAGAAATGGAAATTATTACTTGTTGGCTTAGCACTCAAGGTAGTTAAAAAACCAAGCGCATTTTTAATTGGCTTACCCGATAAGCCCAATATTGCCACATACATTAAATTACAGCTAAATCCAATTATAAACACTTTAGTAATAGAAGATTTAAGCAGCCCACTTTTCTTGTTTATTAAACTCATCCGAATTGATTATTTAATATTTATTGCATTTTGTTAGGCGTCAAAAATAAAAATATTATTATATTTTCAAAATATATTTAAAAATCCATACTTAAATCACTTATAAAGGGTTAATCATTTAAACAAAAAAGCACTACTCAATAATGAATAGTGCATATTAACTTTGAAATATTAAAAAGAAAGATTTACTTTACTCGTATTCCTCATCTTTTCTACAAATTTGGTTTACTTCTATTGCACCGTTAACTTCTCATTATATTCCTTTATCAGCTTCAAAGTATTGTCCGTATCAAAAACAGAATTGTATCCCTGTTCTTCATGCGCAGGATCACCAAGATACTGATCACCTTTCAACCAATAAGGATGTCCTTTGGTAGCACGGCCTGTTCCACCCCATGCCCAGAAATTGCAGCCTGCTAAAACACTGTTTTGTCTTATACTAAACATGAAAGCATCCAACAGATTTTTATAAGCATAATCTCTGTTAATGGTAGTACTGTCTGTACTACAACTAAAGCCTTCTCTTGGAATACCAAACTCTTCTATTACTAATGGCTTATTTTGCTGTTGTGCTATAGTAAGATGGTCATTCAGATACGCCATCATTTTACCTGTAGCACCTACTATAGATCCACTCAGATTCTTCTTATCAATCCAGTCCCAGTTGTAAGGCCAGATATGAATAGTAGCATAATCTATATCCTTAGAAGCATGAATATCTTTCCATAATTCCATATCGCCTTCACAACCCATAGAACCTTCGGAGCCAGTACATACCAGGTGATTCTTATCCAATGATTTTATATGAGCAGCTTCAGTCTTTAACCATGCGGAAAGCAAAGGCTTATTCTCATTGGTAAGTGCTCGGGGTTCATTACCAATCTGCCATGCCATAATAGCAGGATCATCTGTATATTTTTTGCCGGTATACCTATTGGTTCTTTGAATAACATGGGAAAGATGATTACTAAACATCTTTTTTGCTTTATCGGATTGCAGAAAGTGTCCGGCATATTTACAAAACAATTCCCATCCATCGGAAGGCAATACTTTTTTGCCGTAATCCCCTGTCCATTCTACATATTGTATATAACCACCCGACCATTCCCAGGTATCATTTACATACAAAACAGCAACCATATTACGTTTGCCCATTTCTGTAAGCAGATAATCCAGCCCATCAAATATTGTATCGTTATAAACACCAGGCTTTGTCTGCAAAGCAGGCTGTACTTTCGAGGCAAGATTATCTTCACCATCCGCGCCAACCAATACTCTTAAGTTGTTTATACCGTTCGCTTTCATCAGATCCAGCTCCTTGATCAATCGCTTTCTATCGCCCCCAACACCTGTAGAACCAAGCATGGCACCATACCAGAAATTAGTACCTATAAAATGGTATTGTTTATCACTAATATAAAAGTGCCCATTAATAGCTTTTACGAAAGATTTGTTTTGCTGGGCATCAGTAGTATTAATTATTAATAAAAGAAAGGTTAAAAAGATGAGCACAAATAGAAGACGCTTCATAGTATTTTTTTGGAACGCCGAAAGTAATAGAATTTGTAATAATTATTTTTATTTTATAAAGAAAATGAGATATAATGTTCGAAATCAATAAATTAAAACAGGAACCTCTTTTCAGAAATTCCCAATGAACCATTTTTAGAACATAGGTAAATATTGAAGGCTAAATATTTATTTCTTTAACTATCAATCAATGCAAAGACTTATAGCCTGCTTAAAAATGTTAAGGGCATATGCTAAATAAGCTATACAAACGTTATTTTAGTTACCAAGCTTAAAGAAAATATGTATTTGACAGATTTGACAGATGCCCATTGGAACGATATTAAGAATTACTTAGATAAGGCGAGCAGAAAAAGAAAGTATAGTTTACGTTCCGTATGGAATAGGTTAATGTATGTTGTAAAAACAGGTTGTCAATGGCGGATGCTACCCAAAGAATTCCCTATTACTATCGAAAATGGGTTGAAGCGGAAATATTTGACATGTTATTGGATAGTTTACGCAGTAAGGCAAGGGTTAGTCAGGGTCAGAAAGCTAGAGCTACATTGGGAATAATGGATAGTCAGAGTGTTAGATGGGGCAATAATCGGTCTCTGATGAGTTATGATGGCAATAAAAAGGTAAAAGGCATTAAAATTGACCAGAATGGTTTTTTATTAGCTATTATGGTTACGGTAGCCCATATTCAAGATAGCAAGGCTGTCGTTTTGTTGATGCGGATACTACAGGATAGCTTTGCCAGTATCCAAACAGTTCTTGCAGATGGTGGATATCAAGGGGATATTATAGAAACTGTAAAATTGAAATTCGGATATTATTTTAAAGTGGTGATGCGAAAAGATTCAAATAAAGCTAGTTTCAAACCTATCCATAAAAGATGGATAGTGGAAAGAAAATTTTCCTGGTTTGATAACGATAGAAGGTTATGGAGGAATTATGAACTGTTAATGGAATCTGCTGAAGAAATGGTCAAATTATCCGCTGTAAAGCTTTTATTGAATAAATTTTAAACAGGCTCTTAATACATCGTCAATTAAATATTTTGGATAAAAATGCGTTGTAAGATAAAATAGACTTATAATGCTAACACCAAGAGTACAATTAACAGCATCTGATAGGAATGAATTAGATAAAACATCATTACGAAGTAAGGTATTTAAAAGAGTAACTGCTTTATTGGAGTTAGATAAAGGCAAAACTATATGTTCCGTTTGTGACATTTTAGGATTGAGTTATCCTACAAT
>Ga0007873_1000124_pt1 | contig 23494 bp, 22 predicted proteins | sample CryBogCBH26May08_FD_71228 | JGI IMG/M metagenome (GOLD analysis project Ga0007873, IMG submission 71228) | Freshwater microbial communities from Crystal Bog, Wisconsin, USA - CBH26May08 | ecosystem: Environmental > Aquatic > Freshwater > Lake | place: Crystal Bog, Wisconsin, USA | collected...
ATAAAAATCGTGATGTGAAATATACAAGTTGTAATAAAACGAGAAAGAGAAAACCGAAAGAATACCTATAAAAAATCGGCGTTTTAAATGTCCAAAGGTGTAAAACGCCCATTTACTACGAAGTGATATGAGAATTCATAAATAATTCTTCTTGTTTTTATTGGATACATATTTTTCTGGTCTTTCATATGTTCCTTTAATTATATTTCTGTATTTTTCTTTCGGTATTTATCTTATTACTTTTGTTATATTTTCCTTTAAGGCACTATGAGTTAATCCATCTAATTTTTGTAATCTGGATTGTGAATAGTTGTGTAAAATGTTAAAAGCTGTAAAAAAAGTGTAGCAAAACTTTGGCTCCATCTTTTACACCTTTTTAATTTTCAAATGCCGACTATTTGGGTTAAAATAACACAAATATTTAATCATTATAATAAATATATGAAAATTTATTATAGTGGAATTGGCTCTAATAAAAGAGGAGAACATAGCGAAAATGAATTTTTCAATATTATGAATAGAGAATTCACACATAAAATATGGAGATTCGAATTAGCAAAAATTCCTAGAGAATGTCATTATCAACTTGAATTCAAAGATTGGTATTTACCTGATGATTTTGTATTTTTTACATTAAACGATTGGATAGAATATTCAGGTGCTAAAAAAGGTGTTTGAAATGAGAAAAGGTGTAAAAAAGTACATTAAAAGATGGATTAAAAGGTGAAAAACAATATAAACATATTTTTTTATAGTTATGTAATACCTATATGAAAAAAAATACAAGTATATGTAATAATTGTGGCAAACAAGGTCATATCTTTCATCAATGCAAATTACCTATTATTAGTTATGGTGTTATTTTATTTAGATCTAGTGCAGAAGAATTACAATTTCTTATGATAAGACGTAAAGATAGTTTTGGATATATTGATTTTATTAGAGGTAAATATTCACCATATAATATTTATCAAATTAAAACAATGGTAAATGAAATGTCTATACTTGAAAAAGAAAGATTATTGACAAATACATTTGAACAATTATGGCAAAATATGTGGGGAGATACATTTAATTCACAATTTAAAGCCGAAGAAATTGCATCTAGTAAAAAATTCTTATTAATTAAAGAGGGTATTTTTATTAATAATGAATTATATAATCTTGAAAATATTATTGAAAATAGTGATTCTAAATGGACAGAAACTGAATGGGAATTTCCTAAAGGACGCAGAAATTTAAAAGAAAAAGATTTAGATTGTGCTTTGAGAGAGTTTGAAGAAGAAACCGGAATTAGTTCTTCAAAAATTAAAATTATTGAAAATTTATTACCATTTGAAGAAATTTTTATTGGAACTAATCATAAATCATACAAACATAAATATTTTTTAGCTTTTATTAATGAAACAGAAGAAGATTTAAACAATTATCAAGTCACTGAAGTAAGCAAGTTAGAATGGAAAAATATAGATAAATGTTTACAAGATATTAGACCATATAATTTAGAAAAAAAAGATTTAATTACAAATATTAATAAAGTATTACAAGAATATAGATTATATTAATAATATATATATTAATGACTGAAACCTCTATAAAATTAAAAAAACCTATTACCATTCTTTCCGAAAGTTCTACAGAATCAAAATCTCCTAACTCTTTACTTAGTACAATTCAAACTTTTTTATCTTCTTCTTCTTCCTCTAGTATTCCTGAATCTTCTTCTTCTTCCTCGAGTATTCCTCCTACAAGTAGTGATATAAGTTCTCTCTCTTCATTAGAAGTGAAAGATGTTGATCTTAAAAACGAATATAACAAAATCAATGGGGAAACAAATTGCATAAATCAAAATTATTATTCTACTGAGTGTAATAAATTTTTATTGAAAAAAGAATTATTAGAAAGTGATTATTTAACTAAACATCATGATGAAACTCCTTATTTATACCCTAACTTAAATGACCCAGAATTCAATGTTAAAATAGCCACAAAAAAAGAATTCAATGATACAAAATATGACGGGAAAATTTATGAAAGTATTAAGGAACAATCAGATATTTTAGCAAAAGCTGAATTTGAATTATCTCCTCACCAAGCTTTTGTCAAAAACTTTTTGTCATTTCAAACACCTTATAGCAGTTTATTGCTCTATCATGGGTTAGGCTCAGGAAAAACGTGCAGTGCGATTGGTGTATGTGAAGAAATGCGCGATTATATGAAACAAATGGGCATTGCAAAAAGAATTATTATTGTTGCATCTGAAAATGTTCAAGATAATTTTAAATTACAACTCTTTGACGAGAGAAAACTCAAATTAATTGATGGAGTATGGAATATTAGAGCTTGTACTGGAAATAAGTTATTGCAAGAAATTAATCCTATGAATATGAGAGGTATGACAAAAGAAAAGGTAGTTAGTCAAATAAAAAATCTAATAAATACTTATTACATATTTTTAGGATATATTCAGTTTGCAAATTATATAATAAAAACGATGAATTATACAGAAGAAGTTGAAAAACAAAGTTATAAAAATAAAGAAGATAAGTTAAAAAAGAGAGAAAAAAGTACTTCAAAAATTCAACTTTTAAAAGATGTTAAAATTGAACTTAATAGTAGAATCATAAATAAACTTAGAAAAGAATTTAATAATCGTTTAATTGTAATTGATGAAGTTCATAATATTCGAAAAACAGATGATAATGATAAAAAATTAGTTGCTGTAAATTTAGAAATGCTTGTAAAATCTGCTCAAAATATGAGATTTCTTCTTCTCTCTGCTACACCAATGTATAATAGTTATAAAGAAATAATTTGGATTCTTAATTTGATGAACACAAATGATAGAAGATCTCGTATACAAGTTAGGGATATTTTTGATACAAATGGTAATTTAAAAAAAAATGGAGAAGAACTTTTAATTAGAAAAGCAACAGGATATATTTCTTTTGTTCGTGGTGAAAATCCATATACTTTTCCTTATAGAATTTATCCTAACGAATTTGCAAAACATAGTACATTTCCAGCTATTGAATATCCTTCTTATCAAATGAATCTTAAAAAGATTAAAAATGAAGATAAAAAACGTATATTAAGTTTATATTTAACAAAGTTTGAAGAATGCGGCAAATGTGGTAAATGTCAATATTGTGCTTATAAATACATTATATATAATTTAAGAAATAAACAATTTTCTATTACTACAAAAACAGGAATTGTGAAAGAAATGCCTAGTTTTGAAAATATGGAATCTTTTGGTTATACTTTATTACAAACACCTTTAGAGTCGCTTATTATTTCTTATCCTGTTCTTGGGTTAAAAGAGCTTTTGGAAGAAATTCCTATCGAATCTGGAAATGATGAATTCAACGAAAGTTTTTCAGAATTAACTCCTTTAAAAGAAAGCAATGAACTTGATGAACAAGAAGAATCACCTGCACCATTAGAAGAAACTGAAGAACATGAAGAATCACCTGTGTCATTAGAAGAAACTGAAAATACCCAAAATACTTTATTAGATGAAGGAGAAAATATTACTGAAAATACCCAAAATACTTTATTAGATGAAGGAGAAAATATTACTCAAAATACTTTATTAAATGAAGGAGAAAATATTACTGAAAATACTTTATTAGTTAATTCATCTAGTAATAAAACTTTAGTAGGTGGTGCACATATTGATCCTCATTTTTTGACAGGGAAAATAGGTTTAGATAGAATGATGACTTATACAGATAATAGATCACCTCCATTTAAAGGCAATTTTGAATACAAAAAACAGACATTAGATAATTATGGTAGAATATTTTCAAAAGAACAAATTGGCTTATATAGTTCTAAAATAAAAACAATATTAGAAAATATTGTAAATACTGAAACTGGAGTGGTAGGTGAAGGAGTTATTCTTATTTATTCACAATATATCGATAGTGGTTTAATACCTATGGCATTAGCATTAGAAGAACTTGGGTTTACTAGATTTGGTGATACTGGGGCAAAACCATTATTTAAAAATACACCTACACCAGTAATAGATGTTAGAACTATGAAACCTCCCAATGATAAAAAAGATTTTTATCCAGCACGTTATTCAATGATTACAGGTGAACCACGATTATCTCCTAATAATGATTTTGAAGTAAAAGGTTTAACAGGTGATGATAATAAAGAAGGGAAAAAAGTAAAAATTGTATTAATTTCAAAAGCAGGTTCTGAAGGTATTGATTTCAAATTTATTCGTCAAATTCATATACTAGAGCCATGGTATAATATGAATCGTATTGAACAAATCATTGGAAGAGGTGTACGTAATTTTTCTCATAAAGATTTACCTTTTGAAAAAAGAAATGTGGAAATTTTCATGTACGGAACTATATTAGGAAATAACAAAGAAGAAGCAGCGGATTTATATGTTTATCGTGTTGCTGAATATAAAGCTATACAAATTGGAAAAGTTAGTAGAGTTTTAAAAGAAACCGCAGTAGATTGTATTATAAATCATGATCAAACTAATTTTACACAAGAAATAATGAATGCTAGTTTAAAAGAACCAATTACTCAAATTCTCTCTACTGGTGAAATGTTAAATGATTTTAAAATAGGAGATGCACCTTTTTCGCCAGCTTGTGATTATATGGCAGATTGTAATTATAATTGTAGACCAAATAAAGAAATTAAAGATACAGATCTTAATCAAGATACTTACAGCGAAAAATTTATTATTATGAATAGTGAAAAAATAGTACAACGCATTCGCATGCTTATGAGAGAAAGTTTTTTTTATAAAAAAGATAATCTTATACAATTAATAAGAACACCTAAAGAATATCCATATGTGCAAATTTTTGCTGCTTTAACGCAGCTAATTGAAGATCAAAATGAATTTATAATAGACAAATATGGAAGAGACGGCAGATTAGTAAATATTGGAGAATATTATTTATTTCAACCTGTAGAATTAAGTAATAAAAATTTATCTTTGTATGATCGTTCTGTTCCAATTGATTATAAACATGAAATGGGTAAATTTAATATTAAACAAAATATTACAAAACCCGTAATTGATAAAAGAAATTTAACTGAATTTAAAATAAATAAAAATGAAGTTGAAATTTTTATAGAAGGTAAAAAAATATTAGATGAAATGAAAGTTAATTTTGATATTTCTTTAGAATTTACTAAAAAAAATAGTATACCCAGAGGTGATGATAATTGGTACAAACATTGCGGAATTGTTATGAAAAAATTAGCAAAAGAATATCCAGATTCAAAAGAAATGTTAATACCTTTTTTAGTAGCTCATATGATAGAAGTTCTTTTATTTAATGAAAAACTACAATTATTAAATTATTTATATTCTTTAGATCGAATTAAAACTCAAACTCTTGAATGGTATGCTAAAGAATATTTTCAAATAAATAGCATTAATACTAAAAATTTTACTGCTATCATTATGTATAAATTAAGTAAAAGAATAATTATGATATTAAATGATACCAATAATTGGGTAGAAGCTGAACCAGAAGATCAAAGAGAAATAGCTATGTCGAAATCAGCAAAAGAAATCCTAACATTTAATATTGCAGATTATAATAAAATTATTGGATTTATTGGCTATGAAAAAAGTAATAGATACTTAGTATTTAAAACAAAAGATATTACTTCTAAACGTGACACTGGTGCAAGATGTGATGAGTCTGGAAAAATAAAAACTACTCAAAAATTAAATGAAATATTAGGTGAAAATAAATATACAAAAGAAAGTACAAAAGCACAAAAAAATGACAAAGAAATTATTAGTGAGGCTATTGGACAAGTTGAATTATGTGTGACTCTTGAATTTTTATTAAGATATTTTGATAAAATTAAGAGAGAAGGTAAAAAATGGTTTTTAATACCTGAATTGGCTATATGGCATAAATTGTATTCAATGTAATTTTATTTTAATTTATAATTAAAATATAAAATTGAAATAAAATAAAATAAAAAGATAATATGTATAATATATAATGGAATTTGTAGCTAAAACGACACAACAAAAAAGAAGAAGAGATAAACTACAAACTATTTATACTAGATGTTTAATAACTAGAAAAATTTTATTACCTGTTGCAACTATAGGTAAAAATTTACAAGAAAATATTGAAGAAAATATTAAACAAAACTATGAAAGCAAATGTATTGTAGAAGGTTATGTAAAATCTGGATCTGTGAAAATTATTACATATTCTAGCGGAACTTTACAGAAAGGAAATCAAGTATTATTTGAAATTGTCTTTGAATGTGATATTTGTTTTCCTGTAGAAGGAATGATTATTTCGTGTCTTGCTAAAAATATTACAAAAGCAGGTATTCGGGCTGAAAGTTATGGAGAAGTACCATCACCTGTTATTGTTTTTATAGCCAAAGATCATCATTATGATGAAACTCATTCTTTACAATTTTCAGAAATTAAAGAAGGAGATAAAATAAATGTAAGAGTTATTGGACAAAGATTTGAATTAAATGATAAATATGTTTCTATTATTGGTGAATTAATTAAAGATAAAGAATTTACACCAAAAAATAAATTCTCTAAACCTAGACTTGTTATTGAAGAAGAATAAAAATTTATTAAATTACTTAAACATATCAACTTATTTTTGTAGAAGAAAAATCTGTATAATAATGAATCTTTCACTAGTATAATATTTTTTTCTTCATAATTACAATTACAAGTAAATAATATTTAAAAACATATTAACATTAATAATTATTATATGGAATCTATTATTTCTACAAATATTATTAATAATTATTCAATTAATGAATTAAATTATATTAGAGAAACAATTGAAAAAATGAATAAATTTAATCAAATAGAAATTTTGCGAATTCTTAATAAGAATAAAAGTGTAACTTTAAATGAAAATAAATATGGAATTCATATAAATTTAACTGATTTAGATAAAGAAATTATTAACGAACTAAATATTTTTATTAAATATGTAAATACACAAGAACTAACCTTAAATAGTATTGAACAACAAAAAGAAGATTATAGAAATACATATTTTTCAAAAGATATTAAAGATAAAAATTAAAATAATATTAAATTAATGTCAGAAGAGTATAATAATGTATTTTTTGAATTACAAAATTATATGCTAAATAATGATAATATTAAAAAATCATTAGAACAAAAAATTATATCATACACTGGCAAAGAAGTCAGCAAAGAAGTCAGCAAAGAAGTCAGCAAAGAAGTCAGCAAAGAAGTCAGCAAAGAAGTCAGCAAAGAAGTCAGCAAAGAAGTATATATATTTATTCCAATTGAAAAAGACACTTTATTATGGTGCTATTTTATTCTCGCAAATGGAGAATTAAAATATGAAACTTTAAATCATAAAAATATACTTTTAGAAAAACAAATCAAAATTGATTTAGTTTCTTTAGTTAGAAAAAATAAACATATAATTAAAACTTATAAATTTGATACTATTACAAATATTGAAAATAATCTTGCAAATGATAATAATATGAATATTAAAACTTTTTTATCGTTATGTGCTATTTCAAATTTAAATATTATTTATATTAATAAAAAAACATATTTTGAAATTTTAATGAATGATACACCAGTTGTTTATCTTGTTAGTGCAGTTTTATCACATTCTAAATATTCTAATAAATACGGATTTCAATTAGCAACTGATGAAATATTAAATGATACTAAAAACACACTTTATAAATTAGATAAAATTGATAAACCAATCAAAGCTATGTCTGGTTATAAATTAGAAGAATTAATTCATATTTGTACAAGATTAGCAATTGACACAAGACATAAAGATACAGGAAAAAACAAGTCCAAAAAAGATTTATATGAATCTATTGTCCTATATTTTTAAATATAAAAAAAAATGAACAACAATTTAAAAATATGTCTTAATATATATTATAACTATGAGTTCTAAAGACGAAACTATCGATTTTGGTGACAATGAATTAAATAAATTATACAAAATGTTGGATCCTCAAACTAAAGCACAAGTTACTAGAACTTCTGATAAAAAAGATGAAGATCAAAAAGAACTTCAAATTAAACGTTTGAAAAAAATACAAAATGAGTTTCAAAGAATGAAACCCAAATTTGCAAAAGAAAAACAAACAAAAACTATTAATTCTGACATAAAAAATATTAGTAACAAACTAGATTCTTCTCATACACCTGAAGATTTACCACCTGATTTATTAGAAGTATTTAATGGACTAACAAAACAACAACAAGATGATATAAATATTTTAGATTACGAAGAAAAAATATTTGTATTAAAAGGAATTAAAGATGAACCACAAGAATCTAACCGCACAAGAACAAATAATGAAGATAAGTTGGAAAAAATAGAAAATACTGAATTAGAAGAACTTGATGAAGATATTGAAGAACCTCAAGAAGTAAAAAAAACACAACCACAATTACGATTTGATGATTTAGTAAAAACATTTTATGACAATAACAGAAAAGGCGAATTAGAAGTTAAATTTGGCACAAAAGGAATTAAAAGCATTACAAAAAATAATTATGATAATGTTGTTAAAAAATTAAAATCATCTGGGTTTAATCCACTATGTGAAGAAAATGGCGAATATTATTTACGTATTAATTGCGAATTTCTTGATAGTACTACAGGAAGATTCAAAATGTCAAATATAAGAACAGATGTTAGAAGTTTACCTAATATTCAAGAATATTGTAAAACAAATGATATTAAAAATTTACCACAAAAAGTATTTATTGATCACATAACAAAAGGACCAATGTTTATTGATAAAACAAAAATATTTCCAGTAGATTTCGATGATTTTAATTTTAGAGTTACTTATAGCGATGAAAATTCTATTCAAAAAATGGGTATTATTAATAGTCTAATAGATAATTGGCGAAAAGCTAAAAAAGAATTTCGTTTAATTAATCGTGTTACTTTTGTACATAATGATTATCCTGTTAAAGTAGATATAAGTATTGTTAAGTATGCAAACAAAATGAATGATAAATTTGGTCGTGAAAATCGCGGCCCCATGATTAGAGTATATACACTTGAAGAATCAAATGTTTTAAATAATGAAGAAACATATGAAATTGAAATTGAAGTAGATAATCAAAAAACAGGACCAGGCACAATATTTAATAATCCTAATACCATAGCTAATGCCTTAAGAAAAGTAATTAAACAAATTTTAAGTGGTATGCAAGGCACAAATTATCCTATATCATATCCAGAACAAAAACATGTTATTGAATCTTATATGAAATTAATTTGGCAAGATAAATTTGATCCTAAAAAGTATATATCTAGTAGATATTTTATTGGGCCTAATTCTTATACTTTGCAAATAGAAAATATAGCACCTATAGATGAAAATTCTAACATTCCGAATATTCGTAAAAACTTTATTGTCACCGATAAAGCAGATGGTGATAGACATTTATTATTTATTTCTAATCAAGGTAATCTATATTTAATTAATACAAATATGGATGTTATCTTTACCGGAGCAAGAACTGATAATAAAGAATGTTTTGATACTTTGTTAGATGGTGAATTAATCTTACATGATAAAAATAGCAGATTTATAAATTTATATGCTGCTTTTGATATTTACTATATTAAAAAAGAGGACGTGAGAGGCTTAACCTTTATATTACCAGAATCAAAAAAAGAAGGTGGCAAAGAAAAATCTAGATATGAATTATTACATTTTATTAGACAGAATTTGAATTTAGTAGCTATTACAAATAATAAGAAAATAAAAAAAGAAATTAAAGATAGTTTTAAAATAAAAGACAACTTATCGTGTCCTTTAAGATTTAGTGTAAAAGAATTCTTTCCTAATAATTCAAAACAGCCTATTTTTGAAGCTTGTCAACAAATTTTAAAAAAAGAATCAGAAGGTCTTTTTGAATATAATACAGATGGATTAATATTTACACACGCTTTCTATGGTGTTGGATCTTCTGTTTTGGGGAAAGCAGGCCCTAGTGAAAAAATCACATGGGAATATTCCTTTAAATGGAAACCACCTCAATTTAACACAATTGATTTCTTAGTTACTACAGAAAAAGGTCCTAATGGAGATGATATTGTAAAGCCAATTTTCGAAGATGGAATAAATAATAATGAAGTCACACAATTAAATGAATATAAAAAAATTATTTTAAGATGTGGATTTAGTGAAAAAAATGACGGATTTATAAATCCATGCCAAGATATTATTGATGATAAACTTCCTGAATATAAAGTGCGTTATGAAGACAAACGAGATAATGATTATATTCCGCAAAGATTTTATCCTACAGATCCATATGATGTAAATGCTGGATTAACTAATATAATGTTACGTTTAGATAGTTCAGGTAATAAAAAAATGTTCTCAGAAGAAAATCAAGTATTTGAAGATAACACTATTGTTGAATTTAGATACGATTTTACTCAAAAAGAAGGATGGAGATGGATACCATTACGTGTGCGTTACGATAAAACTGCACGTTTAAAAAAAGGAGATAAAGAATACGGAAATGCATATTATGTATGTAATAGTAATTGGAAAACTATACATCCAACTGGCAGAATTAATGCTGAAATGTTATCAACCGGATTAAATATTCCTGATATTAGCGTTTGTGAAGATAAATATTATAATACACCATCAGGAAAATTTAAAACTGAATCAATGAAACAATTTCATAACTTGTACGTTAAAAAACACTTAATTAGAAGTGTAACAAATCAAGGAGATATATTAATCGATTTTGCATGTGGCAAAGCTGGAGATTTACCAAAATGGATTAGTTCTAAACTTTCATTTGTATTTGGCATTGATATATCAAAAGATAATTTAGAAAACAGGTTAGATGGAGCATGTGCTAGATTCTTAAAAGCACGAAAAATTAATAAACATGTGCCTTATGTTTTATTTGTTAATGGTAATAGTGCTTTTAATATTAAAGATGGAAGTGCTATGTTAAATGAAAAAGCCAAACAAATTACTGCTTCTGTATTTGGTCATGGGTCAAAAGAAAGTGATAAAATAGGAGCAGGTGTTGCTAGACAATATGGTAAAGGTATCGATGGGTTTAATGTATCATCTTGTCAATTCGCAGCACATTATTTCTTTGAAAATCCAAATACTTTAAAGGGTTTTATTAAAAATATTGCTGAATGTACAAAACATAACGGATATTTTATCGGAACTGCATATGATGGCAAACTTGTATTTAATGAATTAAAAAAAATAAAACAAAATGATTCTGTTAAAATTGTAGAAGATGATAAACTAATTTGGGAAATGACAAAACGATATTCAGGTGATAGTTTTAATGATGATTCTAGTTCTATCGGTTACAGAATTGATGTATTTCAAGAATCAATTAATCAAACAATACCTGAATATTTAATTAATTTTGATTATTTTAATCGTATTATGTCTGCTTATGGCTTTGAAATTTTAAATAGAGAAGAGGCGATTTTATTTGGATTACCAGAAGGTACAGGATTATTTAATGAATTATTCTTACACATGTTGGATGAAATATCAAAAAATAAATTTAAAGCTAAAGATTATGGTAATGCACCTATGATGACACATATTGAGAAAAAAATATCATTCCTTAATCGTTATTTTGTTTACAAAAAAGTTAGAGTAGTAAATACAGAAGCAATAGAATTAGAGTTAAGTGAATACAACGAAACTGCTACATTAAGAGAGAAAACAGATTCATCATTAGCAATAACAGAAATCGTAAATGAACAATACTTAACTGAAACTAAACCAAAAGTTAGAAAATTGAGTAAAAAATTATTACTTGTTCCAGCAACTGAAGCAATAGATGAAGCAATAGATGAAGAAATTGTTGTAGTTAAATCAAAAAAAAATAAAAAAGACACATCTAAAGAATTAGCTCAACCTAAAAAAAAAATATTAATTATTGAAAATGATGATGAAGATTAAACTTATAAAAAATACAGACTTAAATATAAAAACAATAATTATATAATAATACTTATGAGTTATTATATAATACCTAAAATTAATAATATTTTCAATGTAAATCCACAAATTTGTCATGATAATATTAATCCATACATATCTTATAGTTTATATAAATATTACAATGAACTTTCAAAAGAAATTTCTAATTATTTAAAAAATACTAATGAAAATATATGTTATGACGAATTTATTAAAATTGTAAACCCTTATGAATATATTTTTTCTAAAGTTCCTGGTTCAAAATTCTCTGTTAGTAAATTAAGACCTAAAACTAATTTATTTTATGATTTTTTAGAAATTTCTATTACATTGAACATATTTGAACCATATAAAAATATTCCTATTAAAACATTACATATCACTGACAAAAATAACGATTCTATTGAATGTTTTGAAATGTTACGTGAAAATTACGGCGATCAAATTATGTATTATGATGAAATAAATGATAATACAATTCAATCAATTGGTAATAATAATTTTAATTTTTTATTTTTTGAAGCACTAATCAACAATACTAATAGTTATATTATTTCATTAATTAATTATATTATGATCATTTTAAGAAATCAAATATATGGAGGCATATGTATAATTAAAATGGATAATATATTTTATAAACCAGTATTAGATATTATTTATATTTTGTCATCTTTATACGAAAAAATTTATATTTTAAAACCAAATACAAGTAATATAACTACGTTTGATAAATACATTATATGTAAAAATTTTAAATTTAATAATGACTCCAATAGGTATTTAAAATTAAATTATTATAAGTTATTAATTTTCTTGAAAAAATTAGAAAATAAAAATATAAAATCTATATTAGATTCTAATACACCTTATTATTTTATTACTAAATTACAAGATATTAATATTATTATTGGACAACAACAAATAGATTCATTAGAATTAATTTTAAATATATTAAAAAATAAAAATAAAGAAGAAAAAATAGAAACAATTAAAAAATCTAATATTCAAAAAGCTGTTTTATGGTGCGAAAAATACAAAATACCTTTTAATAAATTTACTGAAAAAACGAATATTTTTTTACCTATTGCGAAAGAATTATAATATTTTATAAATATAAATATGGAACTAGATATAAAATTATATATGGAATCAGATATAGAATCAGATATAGAATCAGATATAGAATCAGATATGGAATTATATATGAAATTATATATGAAATCAAAATTTGTAAAAGATTTTATAGAAGATATAATAGAAGATATAAAAGAAAATAATATTGTAGAAAAAGATTTTGTAGAAGATATAAAAGAAGATAATATTGTAGAAGATATAATAGAAGATAATATTGTAGAAAAAGATTTTGTAGAAGATATGGAAATAAATATATTCATTGTTTGTTATAATGAATCTGTATTATTGCCTCATACAATTTCTCATTATAGAAGAAATTTACCAAATGCTAAAATTACTATAATTGATAATATGTCTACAGATGATTCATTTGAAATAGCTAATAATTTAAATTGTAAAGTAATTAATTGGGATACAAATAATATAATAGATGATATTAAATTAAGAGATTTAAAAAATAATTGTTGGAAAAACGTAACAACTGGTTGGATTATTATGATAGATATGGATGAATGGTTAAATGTAAATGAAAGCGACCTTTATAATGAATTGTTACAAGGAACAACAATATTATCTGTTAGAGGAATAGATATGATTGGTGAAAGTAATAGTTTGGATTTAAATGATATTGACTTACATAAAATAAATAAATATATTGAAAATGAGAGAGAAAGTAAAAAATTATGTTTTTTAAGAAATAGTATAATAGATATTAATTATGATTTAGGTGCTCATAATTGTAATCCTAATGGAGTAATAAATTATAGTTCAAAAATATATATAAACAAACATATGAGAGCTTTAGGGTCATTATTTGTTATAAATAAAAATATTATTCGTTATAACAGATCACATGAAATGATAAGAATAGGTTTATGCATTCATTATACAAACGATAATTTTAAAGTTTTTGAAGATTATAATCACCAATTGCAAACTTTTAATTATATCGATTTTTAATATGCATTTGTTCCAGTAGTAGTGTTATATGTATTCGGCGATTGTGAAAAATGATTTGAACTTGTAACTGAAGTTGGATAATAACGATATGTTGATGGAGCACTTGCAGGTAATTGATATTCCGGTAATTGTTTATAATAACATAATTTTTTATTTTGGTATTGTCTTGAATGAGAGAAATTTAGAGGCCATGGTGTATTACAGGTTGGTGCTTTATTTTTATAAATATTAGAAATATTATTATTAACACCTGCATATATCTCATTCGCGTTTACTAATAAAGGTCCTGTATTATTGTAATTTTGTATTGAAGCCGCATTTGTTGAAATCGTATCTACATTCAATTTCAAATTTCTAGTAGAACTATTTACTGCACCTTGTTTAGCATATTGATAATTATTTGGTTTATACACAACTAATTGACAGCCTACGGGATTAGATGGTCCTGAAAGAGGCATTCCCCAATAAGGATTGCTAATAAAATCAGTAAATACCTTGAGTGCTGGAACTTTTTCATTCTCTGGTAATCCATTTAACCAATTAAAAAATCCTTGAATAGAATTAATATTTAATTTATTAAATTCATTTACTTGTGATTGCATTAAAATATCAGCATTTAACATAATAGATAACATTTGCGATATTAATGCATTTTCAGTAGCATTATATATTTGTGCATTTGGTTGACAATTAGCAAGATAGGTATTATCAATACTAAGTGGCCCACCTGGCTTTTCTTTACCTTCATATTCATAATCATATTCATTGGTTTTTGTTAAATCTGTTTTATATGATAAAAAGTTAAATGCTTTTTGTTCATAAGTTTTACATCTATTTTGCAAATATTGTTTATGTGTTGTATAATAATTCTTTTTTAAATTTGTGCTTGCATAAATAGCACGACGTTTTGCTTTAAACTCATCATTACAACATAAAATTCGATTTTGAGTATTTGGTTCTGGATTTTCTTCTAAAAATGTAATATTTGGTTTATAACTAGCAACAATACTTATACCCTGACATGTTTTACAATCTATTTCGCTTTGTACAACATTATTTATTTCATTTGGTGGATTTTGACGGATTGAAAAAGCACCTGGCTTATCTTGCATATCATTAAGTAAACCAGAACCGCCAAAACCACCTCCTAAAGATGTACCTTTACTTGATTTTACAAATCTATTCATATTATAATTTATTAAAGCCGCTTCATTAATATCGATATTTTTTCCAGTTAAATTATTTGCAACTACAGGATCACTTACAATTGCTCTACCTTTTCTAAAATGTTTTATAGGTCTTGGCAATCCAAATCCCGTTTGAAAAACATTACCAGGATCATTATTTGTTAATGGTCTTATATGACCTGGTGCAGTACCAACCGGAAAACTATTTGGTCCAGTACCTTTCCAACTTACATATTGTTTATTTAAATTTGTACTTTTATGTGTATATCCTGAAGCAGGTACACTTCTCATTCCTAATGGATAAACCGCTGATGACATTTATATTATTAAGATAGAAAATAAAAAGATATTATTATTATTATATAATAATGTTAACTTTAATAAATATATTAATTATATTTTTTCTATTTTTAATTATTTATCAGTTATTTTTAGCAAATCGTGTAATAGAAGGTCTTTCTAGTGATCAAGATGACCCTTTAGTTTTATCAAAAGAAAATGAAGCAAATATTAATGTTTTAAATAAAAGAGTAGATAAATTAGATGGTGTAAATGAAAAAATTACAGATTTAACAAATAATAATGATAATTTACAATCTCAAATAAATGATATGACTGAACAAATTCAAGAAATAGCAGAAAATCAACCAGCCATGAATCCTCCATCTCCAGATGAAGATGAAAATAATACTACATAATAAATAAAATTATATTTCTATTTATATATTAATGTCTACTAATGATACTGCTGATTCATCCCCAATTAATTATAATTATTCAGACAATATTAAATCTCCTATTAGTATTGGCGTACATGAAGGTGGCAGTTTCCCACAATTAGGTCGAAATATTAACGGCTTAAAAGAATACATACATTTATTAATAAATGGAAATAGTAGAGCATCTGCTACCGGTAAACCTTTAGGAAATAAATATTTTTATAATACTACAGCAAAATGTAATGCTATAGATACGTGTACAATGGACGATGCCGGTAAAAAATCTTGTCAAGAAACAGACAGATATATTTATATAAATAATGTACCTGTAGGAAAATCAGATAAGGGTTTAGTCCCTGGATCTTTGCAAGATGTAAAATTAATAAACCCTATGAAGATTTTTAAAGCATTTTCAGAACCTGCTACACCAGATTGTCAAAATATTATTATGCAAACAATTGATGCAAACAACAATTCTTCAAGTGAAACTCATTATGTTACTTTAACAGATATAAAATCGATGAATCCTTGCTTGTTCAATACATCAGAATATAATTATGTAAATCCTTTAACTAATCAAAAATGTGTTGAATCATTCAAAACTGGGGTAGCTGAAAATGCTTCATGTGCTATGCCAGATGATCCTATCGACAAAGTATATTTTGCTGGATTAGCTTGCATTGGCATTTACATATTTTATCGTATTATGAAAAAATCTAGATAATATTCGATCAAAAAATAATAATAAAAAAATTGAATTGATTTTTTTATTATATCTTTTATCAATTATAATTATAATGAGAAATAGGAACCACTATTCTAGAAGTGATGCAAAAAATACAAAATGCAAAATGGAAGAAGAAGAATACTATTACGAATCAAAAAATAAACAAATAATTACTATCAATTGTTGTTTATGTGATACAACAATAGATAGCAATAGTAGTCTTATACCATCTACATGTTTAATAAAAAATGGCAACATTAAATCTCATAAAATATGTCAACATTGCTGGTGGCATCCTATATCTGGTTTTGCTAAGGAAGAAAGCAATCATAAATGTCCTGGTTGTGTAAAAAATTAACTAAAAAAATTATTTTATTGATAAATTTATATTATAAAAAAGTACTTAAAGGATTTTCCAGATTTTTGTTGGGGAAAGTTTTTTTTACTTTTCAAAAATGGACAAAAAAAATGTCCAAAAATGAAAAATGAAAAATAGTTTCCCCAAACTGAAAAATGTGTGACCATAAAAAAAATTATGGTTTGGTTACCAAAAAAATAATTTTTAAAATGTTACCATAATTTTTTTTTATTAAAAAAAATACAAATATAAAGCTTAAAATATATTGCTAATATATCAATGTTTAGCAATAATTTTAAGCCAAAAATAAGCTCCAAATATTTTTGTGAATTTTGCAACTACGGAACAGATAAGAAATCTAATTTTGAAAGTCATAAAATTAGCACGAAACATAAAAAATCAATAATTAGCAATGAAAATAAGCTGTTTTTAAGCTTAAAGCATATTTGTAATAATTGTAATAAAGAATATAAAGATTACTCTGGATTATGGAGACATAAAAAAAAATGTAAATTAGAATATACAAATAAAACTTTTACAGATGAGGTGGTTAATGATAAAGATGTTATTATGCTTTTAATTAAAGAAAATAGTGAATTAAAAAATATCATGATGAAAGTGATAGAAAATGGAACACATAATATAACTAATAATAATTCAAATAATAAATCGTTTAATTTAAATGTATTTTTAAATGAAACGTGTAAAAATGCTATGAATATTACAGATTTTATAAATTCTCTCCAATTGCAACTTTATGATTTAGAAAATGTTGGTGAAGTTGGTTATATTGAAGGAATTTCCAATATTATTATAAAAAATTTAAATGCATTAGATGTAACTGAGAGACCTGTTCATTGCACTGATAAAAAAAGAGAAACAATGTATGTAAAAGACGAAGATAGATGGGAAAAAGAAGGAAAAAATAAAGACAAAATGCATAAAATGGTTAAAAAGATTACAAATAAAAATATAAATTTAATTTCTCAATTTAGAGAGAAATATCCAGATTATAAAAAAACATCTTCAAAAGTATCTGATCAATTTAATAAAATTATTATAGAATCTATGGGTGGGAATGGAGATAATGATTCTGAAAAGGAAGATAAAATTATTAAGAAAATAGCAAGGGAAGTATTTGTTGATAAGAATATTTAATCAAAATTAATCAAATCAATGTTAGATATAGATATATTTGAGTTTTCTTTCATTTCTATTTTTTTTGTTAAATGAACTATCAACTTAGCATATTCATCGTTCTCTCTTTGTAATTTTGCTATTATCAATTTCTGATTCGAAACATTTTCATTTAGTTTAATATTTTCACTAAAATAATTCATTTTATTTGCATTTAAATTTTCTATCCATTTTTGATGTGTTTGACTTTTAATGTGTGTGCGAAAAGATTGACGATTATGAAATACATGTTCTTTTCTTGATCCACAACTACATCTCACACCATTATTAAATTTATTTGAAGATGGTAAATAATAATCTATATAATTCCCATTTTCATCAATTGTTGGTTCATATATATCAAGTTCAATCAATAGATCCATTTCTAAATATTATATCTAGTAATGGATTTAAACCTTTTTGTAATAAAATTATTTAACGTCTATGAGATCTTCTTCTGCGATGACTTTTTCTACGTCCACCTTTCATAGTATGAGGCGCAGCTGTTGCCGCAACACCTTTAGTAGCAGTATGTGCTGATATAGATCCACTACTAGAAGGCATTGCAGGAGGAGCATTACCACCTCTATATCCTCTTCGTCTGGTTCCTCTTCGTTTTCTTCTCCTTCCACCTGAAGCTGTCATTTGTTGCGATGCTGCCATTTGTTGTGATTTTGGGTTTCCAGTAGCCCATTTTTTTAAACTATCCCATGTGCCTGACATTTATATATAAAAAGAAAAAAATATTATTTAATTAGATTTAGATTTTTTAACAAAGTTTTTATACATATAAAAAGCAACTAAACTACCTAAAATTTCAACTATAATATAAAGGACTAAATCATTTTTATCTAATTTATTTGCAGCATAAAGGGCAATTGCTACCGCAGGATTAAACGCTCCTCCTGAAATTGATCCACCAAATAAAACATCAATTGCTAATTGCTAAGGCTGTTCCGATCGCTAACCAATTGTTTGTTGTAAAAATAGTAAAAACTAAAAGAGTAGTTCCTAAAAATTCAACTAAATATTTATTCATTATATTATTATATTTAATAAATATAATAAAAAAATTACATTACAGACCAACGATTAGTATAGGGTTGAGGTCCAAGTGCGTTAATTAAAAATTGGATATATTGAGGACCTTGACCATGATTTTTAGCATATGCATAACATCTACCTTGAGAACCTATTTTACAACGCGGTGCACCTATAAGAACAGATGCACTTGTTCTACCATAACTTCCAAGTCCATATAAAGGAGTTAATCTAGGAAAAGTCATTATTATAATAATACTAAATATTATTTTTATTTATAATTTTAATAATTTTAATAATTTTGACGAACTATAGCACCCCATGCACAAACTCTCCCATTTGATAAACTATGATTTTCTATAGCACCTTTCTTTTTTGGTGCTACACAACCACCCGACCTCACTCTTCTTATTGTACTTCTAGTACCACTAGGATAATAACTTTTACTTCCTATTGGTGCTGAATTAGGCAAATTTACTTTGTATGCACTTTGACCTACTGCATTACTTTTCTTAATATTTATATAAAGGGATGAATCAATTGGAGGTATATAATTTGTATGAGATGAAATAGGTACCATTCTTTGTGATGAATTAATAAAATGACCTAGTGGATCTGATATTTTTGCTAATCTTATTTGTTCGGCTAAAGCTTTTTTATTAACTCTAGTTCTTAAATATTGATGACGGGCATTTGTATTCATTTCTGCGTAAACAGGCTCTTGTTGAGGATAAAATTGTGGTGGTGTAGGTCTTAATCCAGTTAATGTGCCATAACTATGATAAGGAATTTGTGCAGGCGTTTGATCTGTGCTTAATGGGCCAGTAATAGGAGCATTTACATAATTATTATAAGATACAGAGCCAATATTTGTAGATACAGCATAAGGCGTTGTCATTTAATATATGATATGATAATATATTAATAATAATTACTATGTAAATTTTTTTTAATTGTAATATTGTGCTTTATAAGAATTATAATGTGGAGGAGGTTGATTATAATTAACATTCTGATTATTAGGATTGGTATTGGTATTAACATAAACAGGTTGTTTAACTATTACTGATTTAGTAGAAGTGGTTGTAGTAGTAGGATAATTTAAATGATTATGTAATCTGTTATAAATAAATCCTAGCAAAATTAAAGCAATAATTCCTAAAACAATCATTTTAGTTGTTTCCATTTATATATTTAATCTTTATAAATTAGTTAAATATAAAATTTTTAAATATTATTTTTATTTATGGAAATAGCTATTTCATTAGGATGGAATTGTATGCCTGCTATTAAAGGAATACACTTAGGATTAAGACAAACAAAATCTAATGGATATAAAACATGTCCTTTTGACATTGGTTTTACAAATTATGAAGGCATTATTTTATGTTTAAAAGAAGATTTTAAATATTTTATGATACATCATATTTAAAATTAATTCCTTCACCATTTGATGTACCAGAAATAAAAAGTGGAACACCTTTGATTTATAATACTAGATATAATTTTATTTATAATCATGAAAGCTCAATACCTGATAATGGATTATTATATTTAAATGAAAATTGGGTTGGTGGTAAAACACATTTTATAGATAATAATTTTGCTAAATTTATAGAAAGATATGATAGAAGAATAGAAAACTTCAGAAATTATCTAAATACATCAAAAAAAATAACATTTATTATTTCAAAAATGGATGATGATACAAGTGAATTATCAAATGTAATAAAAGAAAAATATCCACTTTTAGATTTCAAAATTTTATTTTATAAAGAAGATGAATATTCAGAAGAAATGTTTGAAACATATAATAAATTAATGAAAATAAATTAAAATAAATTAATTTATGTTACTTTTATATGAATAACCATAGAAAACAAATGGTTTATCAAAAAACAGAATTTAATAATTCGCGAATTTGTCAATTACCTTCTATATTTAAATGCATTAAATGTAAAAAAAATAATAGTATTTTAATTGAAAAAGAAATTAAAATACAAAATTGTTTATTTTGTGGTATTCCTAATTTTATTCCTATCAAATATTAAGTTTTTGTATATTTATTTTTCTTTTTCAAACATAATGTATTGTAAAGTAATTGGAGGTGTCCATTCTCCATTTATATTTTGTGGTGCAAACTCCCAAAGAAAAGGAGTCCAATTATAAATGATTTGTAGATGATTTTTCTTAAATATGGTAAAATGTATATTTAATATCTACGAATAGCGCGTATAGCAGATTGACTAGTATTAGATTGGTCACCGCCATAGGATAAGTCATTATAATTTTTATTCACTGCGCGTTGTTTCAAATAAGTAACATAATCAGAGCTGTCATAAACATATTTAACGTTACATGTTGCAGATGGAATATCGCGATTCAATTGAAGTGAATTGTAAGCGGCAGAAGGTGTACATGAGATAGATGTAGCACCAAATCGAACTTTTAAACCCCTCATATTAGGACGACTTTGGAATGACTGACAACTTCCACCACAAGCAAAATTTTCACGACTTAATAAATCACCAGCATTATTAACTGCTCTAAAAGGAGTAGTAATACTTTTTTTTAAATTATTACGTCTTAATTGGCTTGGATATGTGGTATTCCAAGCATTCTTTAAAGTAAAACGGATTTGTTCAAATTCAGGATATCTTTTATCTACATTTTGAGTTGTTTGTGGCATATAACCATTGATAGCACCTCCGGAATTTTTGGGATTTACTATAAAATTTTGGAAAGCTACATTACTTCCGTTAATTGGGCTAGTATATCCTACAGATGTCATTTATATAATAGCATAGTAAAAAAGTTTTATTTATTAAATTAATCTAAACATTATATAATATGCAAAAAGGAGGTATATTAATTAAAGATGAATTTAAAGATAGATATATAGGACAAAATATTTCATTAAAAGCATTTGAAGTATATTTGTATAATGCTCGTTGTTCAATTCTAACATACAAAAGTCGAGGAGGTATATTATTTAAATTAGAACTTAAAGAAAATGTAGAATCACCATATAAATTATCAAGAAGTAATGCACCTGAAAAAGATGTAACTGAAATATTACTAAAATTTGTTTTTATAAATGAAGATTACAAAAGTTTTGAAATTATAGATGGAGAAGGTAGGCCATTAACTGATTTAAATCCAACAAATTTAAATGAATTTGAAACTGAAGTAAGAATACAAACTGATATTTTCACCAGAAGTTTAGACGCTAATTTAGAGCCAATTTGTCCAAATATTGTATTTTGTAATAAATTAGATTCTGAAGAATTAAAAGAATTTATAGATATTTTATTACCTAATAGTCGATTAAAATGTGCTAAATTTTTGAGATTTATTAAAGAAAATTCTACATTATCTGATTTTAAAATTGGTATTATTTCAATGGAATGTTTATCTGGATTTATTACATTAGATGATTATCAAAAACAAAACCCATCTCAAGAATATATATCAGATAAAATGGCTATGTTTGAAATTGCTAGATTATATAAACTAGGTTATATACATGGCGATTTAAATAAAGGAAATGTATTAATTGATCCAACATATAAATATTTTCATGGAATAGATGGTAGAGTAAGTTTAATAGATTTTGGTTCAACATTTAAACCAAATGAATTGTTTTCTATTACTAATCATATTTTATACAATGCTTCTAGTGAATCATTAAAAAAAGATTCTCCTATTTATAATGAAGGAACATCATTTAATCACGAAGCTTATCAATGGTTAAAAATTAAACCACCTAAAAATGAAGAAATAATAAATGATGAATTATTTGAATTATCAGAATTGAGAGAAATAATGGAACAAAAATTTATTGAACACGTTGAAGGAGATATTATTATTGTAAATATTAATGATGAAATGAGTGGTGGTGAAAATCAAATATTAAATTTACCAATTTCTTCACAAGAGTTGACTTTTAATCCAGAATTAATAAAATCAAATATAACTCAAAAACCACTACAACAATCCAAATTTAATGTAAAAATAAATTCAGAAATGAAACTTAATATTTTTGATAAATTAGATCCAGATCATATATTTACAACAAAATTTATAAAAGAATATATTAAAAAAGAGAATGAATATGCTGAAAAAATATTAAAAAGTATTATAACTTTAAAAGGTGGTAAAAATAAAACAAAAAAAA
>Ga0007873_1000127_pt1 | contig 23334 bp, 15 predicted proteins | sample CryBogCBH26May08_FD_71228 | JGI IMG/M metagenome (GOLD analysis project Ga0007873, IMG submission 71228) | Freshwater microbial communities from Crystal Bog, Wisconsin, USA - CBH26May08 | ecosystem: Environmental > Aquatic > Freshwater > Lake | place: Crystal Bog, Wisconsin, USA | collected...
AAGTTTCATATTGTAGAGGGATTAGAATATGATCATCGTGTGCATGATGGAAGTTTGCAGAGACAGGAGAGCGAAGTCGCTAACGAAATGTTATGGGAGCATTTAGTAAACTGGTATCGTCACGAAGTCTACAAGTAAATATATATTTGTGCGTTTTTATAAAAATAATATTTACACTATGGAATATATAGTGTAGATATTATTTTACATAACATGGGAAGAAATGAAAGCAATTTGAAAATTTCTCTTTGCATTCCAACAATGGATAGATTTGAAAAATTTTTGAAAAAGTCTATTGATAGTTATTTGAAGTTGTTAGAAGATGGTTGGATAGAAGAGATTGTTGTGTGTGATGAGAATGGGAATGATTTTTATAAAATAAATGAACATTATGAAAAACAAATAAATGCTGGAGTAAAATTACGTGTTTACAAGAATACGAGACGTCTTGGTGTTTTCTTGAATAAATTAAAAGTATGTAAAATGGCGAGTAATGACTGTATAGCTTTGATTGACTCGGATAATTTTGCAGATGAGTCATACTTTAGAACAGTGAATGAATACATTAAAAAGACAGAATTGACAAGCTATTACATGTTATCACCTTACTTTGGAAAACCACACGATGGGATGAAATTTGACATGTTTGAAGGTGCCGTTATACATAAATATAATGTCAAGGATTACATAGTAAAAGAAGCAGGTCCTAGTGCCTTATGGTCAAATATGGCTTATATGTGGAATCGTAGATTTATTTCTTTTTTGAATATGGGAAATTTTGTATTGTCTAAAAACATTGTTCACAATTTAGTATTTGATATGGATATGTTGGAAAAAACCCAGGGTTGCGATGTGATGTATTTCAATGCTTGTGTATTTACACAATTTTATGATTACGAATTTAAGTTTCATATATTGCCGGGACTAGAGTATGAACATGCGGTACATGATGGAAGTTTGCAACGAAAAGAACATGATAGAGCAAATGAAATGGTATGGGATTATTTTTCTCCTTATTTTTTGACCAAAGCACACTTATAAATAATAAAGGTTTAAAGAATTATTTGATAATAATAACAATATAGTATAAAAAATATGGAATTTGTAGAAGAAGAGACGAATAACCCAAATGATGTAAGTGAAGATGATATTTTAATGACGGAAAACATAAAAATATCGTTGTGCATTCCTACGAAGGACAGGTTTGATGAATTTTTGGAGAAAAATTTGATGTTTTATTTGGTATATTTAAATGAAGGGGTGATAGACGAGATTGTTGTATGCGATGAGAATGGGAATGACTACCAAAAAATAATGGATAAATTTGGTTACGCTATTGAAACTACACAAAAAGATAAATTTCGTGTTTACAAAAACGAAAGTGTTTTGGGTGTGTTTTTGAACAAATTGAAAGTTTGTGGTTTAGCAAAAAACAATTATATTGCATTGATTGACTCTGATAATTTTACAGATGCTACCTATTTCAATGTCGCGAAGGAATATATTGTTTCTAAAAAAATAGTTTCTAAAAGAATATTGTGTCCTTGTTTTGCCAAGCCGCGTTTTGATGTGGTTAAACGAAATTATAATAATTTTATTATTACGAGAAAAAATTGCAAAGATCATATTCATTATATTCCTTTTCATATTTTGATAAATACTGGAAATTTTGTTCTTACAAAAGATGTAGTTGAAAACTTGAGATATGACAATGATATTTTACCCAAAATTAGTGCATGTGACGTTATGTATTTTAGTTTGATCGCATTTCAACAAATGGAAGAGTTGGAAATGCATGTGGTAGACAACTTGGAATATGAACATACTGTTCACACGAATTGCGTTTCCATAGAGACATATGAAGAGTGTGATAACACAAAGTATTACAAGGTGATACCGCAGTTTTTTGATCTATAGAGGAGCCAAAATCGTGTTATTTTAATCTCATTTAAACAATAATGAAATTAAAAATATATAGTATATTTACTAATAGAAAAATTTAAGGGGTCTTAACACCAGAATCCGTCACGTATGATATTATGCAGATCATAACAAGACAAATATACTCTCATTCCCACAGAGTCAAAGTTAAAACTTTCATATGGAGGCAAATCTTCTATACGAAAATTATCCCATGAATCAAGAATGACAAGAGGCAAATTAGCTTCTCGTTGAACAGCTTGTATAAATGGGCTATCTAAAACAATAGGAACGCATTTCAAATAAAGGGCTTCCCACAGACGGTGAGTGTCTGCACCATTGCCCTCTGGACAAATGCAATATTTGTATTGTGAAAGTCTTGCGAAATTGTCAAAAGGTGACATTCCAGGTAAAAAATATAATGTATTTTTTAGCGTATCATAACAAGGCTGTCTCTTTGCCGCATTTGTACTTATTTGAAAATTAAAATATACATCACACATTTTATTTGTAGCAATTGTTTCAATGTCTAAGTTCTTGTAAAATTCTACAAAGAGAGAACCGTGCTGCCATTGTCTATTGGCAATTCCAATAGGCAAAAATCGCAACTTTGGATGTTGCATGCATACATTTTGCGCATACCACTGCACTATTTTTGGGTGATTTGCGATTTTCAAACACACATCACATTTTGTAATATTGTAATCTGAGTTGTGTGTAACCAAAATAAAATCATTTTTAAATAGATCTATTTTTGCATAAAACTCTTTTAACCAGTCTGCGTAACAATATATAATAGGCGGATTATCCCAGATCTCGTTTTCTCTCAAAGAGGATATAAACTTGTGTTTATTTTGCGAAATAATATATGTGTTGTGACAATGTGACCCAAGATATGATTCGTCACAAAAATAAACATCCGCGACCTCCTGTATTTTCTCTCCAGTAATAACGTCCAAGCGCATAGTTGTTAATATAATATTGTTCTAGTTTCTTTAAGTTGAAATAATCATAATATATCTTTATCCCACGGCCTCCTAAAATTTTTGTCATTTTTTATCAACGGCTAAATCTGCTTGTTCATCTCCAAAAATGAGCGTTTTTTTACTAAAATTTCGTCTGGCCCAGAAGGGAACTTTCATATTGATTTCTACTTCAAATCCAATGCGCTCAAAACCGTGTTTTTTCATCAAGAGTGAAAAAAGGCTTTGATCATGTCTGTGTTCAATAAAACCGTGTGCATTTGGTAATACGCTTTGGTGGTCTGTTATCAAATGATAGTTGCATGAGTGGCGATACCATTCATTCATGATATTCACTGTATTTGCGCATTTTTTATATACAAATGCGGTGGCAATGATTTGATAATTGTCTTGCAAAAATTGTTTGCAATCTAGTTGGTGAAAAGCGTCCATTTTTGTCCAATGTCTCTCGTCAAACCCTAAAGACAGTCCAATAATACCCTTCTCGCTGTTGCGAACTATGTCAAAATATTCCATCATTCTTTGAATACGCTTAGGTCGCAACTCACATCCCGCGTCTCCATAAACAACAATGTCGCCTTCATCCAATCTTTCAAGTAGTTTTTTTTGAATATAGGGTTTCCATAACCAGTATCCATATCCTTTGGGATATGCTTGAAAAAAGTCTTTGTGTTTTTCCCAAAATTCTGCGTCATTTATCAAGTCTTTATCTGTAAATCCAATAACTTCATCAAATATGTTGAATGTTTTGGCCTGTTCACAAATTCTTTCTACTGCATCGTAATATTTTTCATCCGGTCCACCAAATGTTGCAAATATTATTTTCATAAATAATTTAGCTAAATAAAATATTTTGCTTCGTTTTACGTAGAAAGGAGTTGAGGTTGAGTTATAACTTATCCTTTCAACTCATCATTTGAGAAACGTTACGGGGGTTATGGGGTGTCCCCATAGTTATACGGTGTTAATTATGTATTCGCACATGTATTCCAATTCAAACATATGTTTTACCTTTTGGTATTCTTCCAACATTTCATTATATTTTTCCTCTGTTACAGAGAGAAGTTTTTCTTCCAAAGTGTCAATTTCATTTATATGAATAGAAATGCATATTTTACTGTAGTCTAGTATATCCTTGTAAGGTAACCATTCACGATCATCCCATACATAAATTGGAACTGTCCCTAACTTGAATATTTCAAAGAAACGGAAACTAGATTTTCCATATCCACGAGGCGCCAAAGCGAATTTTGACTTCAATGTGGTTTCTATAAAATGTTCTTGTTTGTTTGAATCTATAGAGGCAGACCAATTATTATTTGTTGAAATGTAAAAGTTTGAGTTGTTGTTAAATTTATCTATTATTCTTTGTCTAGTATGATGTGTAATGCTTCCTATAAAGGAACACAAGAGGGACTTATCTTGAAACGATTTTTTATTCCATAGAGTATCCAACTTATTGTCCGTATCTTGATAAATAAGAGGTAGTATTATATCACCATTGCATGCGCCACATATGCGGCTATTTGCCGGAAGTCCAATGTCAGGACCATCATCATGTTGGACAACAACAAAATATCCTTTCTCATTGTAATTATTTCTATAGTAATCATGAATGCAATAGTGCATCTCTATTTTTTTATGCTGGAACCATGACTCAATTTGAAAATTTGTCCAAAGCGCAGGAATGTAAAAACGTCCACTTTTAGAGTATTGTATCCTATTTCTCTTCATATACTCCATAAAATATTCTTCCATATACAATCCTTTTTTGAAAGGTGGATAAGTATCTTTATTTTGACAACAAAATAGTGGACTTGGAATCAATGAGAGTTTGTATTCTTCTATATTATCACACAATGCCATTGTATTATTAACAGACAATAAATTATCTATTTTTCTTGCGATTGCATCATATCCATATGTTTCATGAAAATTGAAATCTTCTTTGAAAACATTGGCATGCCTCATCTTTAAGTATGCCTCATCATTTTGGTCTAGATATTTTATTTTTTCTATAATTTTTTCATACGTTGGGTCGTTTACTTCATCCCAAGCTAAGTAAGCATCTTTATTGAATATATCATTTCTAGACTCTGTCCCCCAATAAATTGGAATAGTTCCAGCTAAAAATGGATTAATGATTTTTTCTGTAATATAGTTGTCTTCTTTTGTATTTTCAAAACAGATAATAAACTTGTATTGGCTTATGAAGTCGCGCATTTGTTTTTCCCAATACTTTCCTTCAACAACATAATCCATGTTATTGTGGGATACTCCTGCAGAGTCAACCATTTTATATTTGCATAACTCTTCAAACATTTTATTTCTACATGAAATTTTACCATTTGAAACAATAAAACAGCAAAATTTTTTTGGTATGTGAGTATTTGTAAACGGTCTATGAAGCAAATGATCATACGAATGATTGCATAAAATATATGATGCAAATAACGGAAGATCTATAATATTTTTGTCAGAATCATGTCCTCTTAGAATGATGTCGTAGTCGTCGTAATTGGCATAACAAAAAGTTGTTAGTTCTCTTGATCTACTTTCTCCTGTAAAATGTATTTTAATTTTCCATTTTTTCCAATTTACAATTGAGATATCAAATAATGAGTCAAATAGAACATCTGCATCTTCATAATTGTTGCAAATAACATAGTTTTGTAGCCTTGTTCTTTTTAATATTTCTTCAAAATATCCTAAATGAAGAGCCTCGTTTTTTTCTTTGAATCCTTGAAACCAGCCATGAATATATATTTTATAAATATGGTCATTCATGTTTTATATAACCAAATTATTAAAATATATATTTTAATCGCATAAAGTATAAAAGTAAATACTTAGTTTATTATATACATGGTTATTGAACATTTTGTTCTTCATTATACTCCTCTAGAAGATAGAAAAGCACACATAAAAAATCAATTTGAATGTCATGGTATAAAAGATTATACGTTCGTAGAGGAATATAATAGAGAGAAGTTAACAGAAGAGCAATTATCAAAGTTTAAAATAATAACCCCGAGTGAAATATCTCTCTTTTACAAGCATATTGATGTTTTTAGACGCCAGAATACGAAAGGATTTTCTGGAATTACTTGCGTATATGAAGATGACGCTGTGCTTTGTGATAATTTTTTAGAGTGTCTTGATAAATGTATAAAACAATTGCCTCAAGAATGGGATATGGTTTTTGGGGGAGAGTGTGCGAACTTGCATGAATATTATAGAAACAGCGAACAACTTGTCTATGAAAATAATTCATCAAGAGGCGCTTGTTTTTATATGATAAATAGTAGGTTTTTAAATAGATTCGTTGAATATTTTGATAAAACAGAAGTGATAGATTGTCCAATTGACTGGTGGTTCAATTTTATTTTCAAATGCGATTATGACAATAAGTCTAAAATTTTTTGGACAGAACCAACTTTAGTAAAACAGGGTTCTGAGTTGGGTTGGTTTAAAAAATCAATTAATATTACAGATTCTCGTTTATTTAATAAAGTTTAACTATAAAGAAAATATAAAATGATAAAAATTTTTGTATTGCATTACAAAAAATTGGTTGATCGTAAAGAATTTTTGTTGAAGCAGTTTGAAAAACACGGAATTTTTGATTTTGAATTTATTCAACTATATGACTTAGATGATGGTGATATTTCTGAAAAAGATTGGTGTTTATTTGACTTAAATGACCCAGATTTCATAATAAATAAAAGCAGAATTTCGTTAGCATTGAAGCATATATATGTTTATAAAGAGATTTCTGAAAAATACGACAGTGCATTGATTTTAGAAGATGATGTAGTTTTCCATGAGAATTTTGTGGATATATTTGAGAAATATATTACTCAATTACCTAGCAACTATGATATACTTTTAATTGGCGATGGTTGCAATTTTCATATTCCTATAGAAATGCAAATACCTAATTGTAACATATATGAAAGAGGTACATATTCTGTAGGGTGGGGTGGTGATGGTATTACAAGATGTACAGATTCATATGTTATAAGTAAAAAATGTGCAAATGAGATAACAAGTTTGACAAATGATATTTTGAATGATGTAGAACCCAAAATTTACAAGGGAATGGATTGGTGGTTAAATACAATTGCTCGCCAAAAAAATTTTATTGTATATTGGGCGGAACCAACAATTGTTTCTCAAGGGACACAGACGGGATTGTATTCTTCTTCCAACTGGTAAATTATAACTGTGTAACTATTACAGTATATTCGTTGTATTTTACATAACATTGTATATAATTTATGTAAAATGTTACAAAGAAACACATGAGTGTTGGTTATAATTTTTATTTACACATACATTGATCTAATTGACATATTATCATTTTTAACAATTGTGATAAGCTTATCCACAATATCTTTTGTTACCGTGAATGGGAACTCAACGACCAAGCTCTTTTGCTCTTCAAAAAGATTGCTTCCTGGTTTCATAAGACGATACAAGTTGAGTTTGGTGTGGATAATTTCCAAACAGCGCTTCATGTTTCTCACGCCATCTTCTCCGTTGCAATGTGTTTCCATAATATATTGCAACGAATCCTCTGGAATAATAATATCACCTTCCGCAAATCTCACTTGCTCGCGAATTTTGGGGAGCAAATAGTTGTTACTAATAACAGTTTTTTGTTTCTTATCATATCCCTTGGTCATGATTCGGTACATGCGGTCACGAAGAATAGGATTTATCTTGCTCTCATCATTGTAACTAAAGATGAATAAACACTTGCTCAAGTCAAAATCAACCTCTGCGTAATACTTGTCGTGAAACTGGCTGTTTTGTGCAGTATCCGTTAAATGAGTCAAGATTCCGGCAATCTCCTCACCCTTTGGTGTGTCACTAATCTTGTCCAACTCGTCAAAGTAAATCACCGGATTCATACACTTGCTATCAATGAGGATTTGAACGATTTGACCCCATGTGCTTCCTTCATACGTGTACGAATGACCCTCCAAGAAACTACTATCCGTTGCACCTCCAAGAGCAATAAAGGCAAACGGCCTATTCAATATTTTGCTAATCCCTTCCTTCACGATGCTGGTCTTTCCAGTACCCATGGGTCCATGAATCGCAATAGCGGTTCCAATCGCTTGAGGGTTTGTAAGTAGCTGTCCAAGCATTTGCATGATCTGCATCTTGGCATCGTTGAGGCCATATACAGCACTATCTAGTGTATTTTTCGCAGACTCCATGAATTCGTGACAGGCGTCTACGCCGTCGTCTATGGAAATCGGAAGGCCGTGGTACTTACCAAACGGAATGCGCATAAAAGTATCAATCCAATTTTTGATCTTGTAATATTCACCAGATCCAGGATCCATGTAACGCAGAGCATTGATTTTCTTCATGGCGGCGCCTTTGAAAAGGGGAGGCATATCAGATTCAAGCAGAGTGAGGCGGTAAGGCTTATCTACGCGAGTAAGCTTGTTGATTTCGCGAAGCTCCTTGATAATCTTTTTTTGTTGATCAACCTCTAGCTTTTCAAAAAACTCAAAGTCGTTCATGGTGTTCTTATCGCGAATAATTTTCTTGAAAACGCGACCATTTCTTTCTTGAGTTTTCTTGGTTTTGCGTTCTTGTTTCTTTTTGGTTTCCTTCATAGACTCTTCTGCTACATCCAACATATGTTTTGCCATTGAACTATCTTTGTTTTTCTCGTAAATTTCTTTGAGTTGAGACAAGAACTTTTCGTCTTCCTTGACGCTAGACTTGACTCTTGTCTTTTCTTCTATTTGATTTTCTTTTTTCTTTTTGAGAAGTTTATTATCTTCTGGCTCATCAGCATCCTCTTCTTCCTCCTCCCCCTCTTCTCCCTCTCCTTCTTCTCCTTCATTCTCCAACTCAGACATGTCACTATCAGAAACAGAATCGTCCTCATTCTCAGAGACATCATCTTCATCATCATAGTCTTCATCATCGTCATCCACATCTTCCCATTCCTCATCGGGATCCTCTGCACCACTTCCAATGGTAAAGATGATATTAAACTTGTTGGATTTTCCATTGAGCTCAACGACTCCATCTGCTTCGGTGTCTTCGTCAAGATCTAATGTGTCATCATCATCCTCTTCATCATCACTTTCAACAATAACTGGTTTCTTATACTTTCTCTTCTCTTGTTTCGTCTTGCTAGCCGCGGCAGTTTTGGATTTTTTCTTCTCTACAATAACATTCTCTGCTTCTTGCTCTTCGTCAACAGTATCATCATCATCCTCTTCTTCATCTACTTGATTCCGCTTTTTGGGGGAGGATGTCTTTGTATTCTTTTTTGAAGAACCCTTTGTAGTATACGGGGTTTTGGTCTTTTTCCCCTTGATTGCATTTTTTAATTTCTCTCCCGCCTCCACCTTCTTGTCAATATGCTTGGAAGGAAACATCTTTTTCAAAAATTTTCTGTACTCAATCTCGTCCATTTGGTCTTCCTCATCGCTAGAATGAATGCTTCCCTCATCACCATCACTGTCAGAGTCCTCATTCTTCTTTTTATTTGAGTTTTTAGTTGTTTCTCTCTTGACATCCTTGACAGAGCGCTTTGTTTTAGATTTATCCAACGACATTCTTGTTTGTTCTTTGAATAAAGTATGTATTATATTTTCTAAATCATTTTTTTTAATCCACTTTTATTTTTATTTTTCTTCTAATAATATCTCATCCATTATTTTTAAAATAACGTCACGATGGTTGAAATAACTTCTATGAAAATGAACATCATGATAATTTTTTATAAAATTTCTTTCTCCGCGCTCCAATCGTGTGTACAAATCGTCCATATCAAGTCGTTTAGTGTTTCTATTTAATATTTTAAAGTGTGTATAGTTGATTAACTTTTCATACATAATTTCTTGATCCGTAGTCCAGTGTTTTCCTCCATGAATTCCATCATAGTCATCTCTATATTTTTCTTGTAAAGTATTTTCAACATCAGCTTCACTATGAATATTGAATACTTTCGCCCACGTGCTTGGATGGGCTGCATTATAGCACATAAAAATTTCGCGTTTCTCTTCATATTGATAAATGTATCTATAATAAACAAAATCTTCTTGGTTGAACTCTTCTAGTCCGTTTTTATAATAGTCTTCGCATGTCGGCAACATATCCATATCTGTAATCATTACCATCTCATCTTTTGGTAAATTTAATAAAGCGGCATAGTACATTCTCAAATTTTGCCCTAAATATGCAGAATTTAAATTAGAATTCTTATCCCAAAGAATAATGTTATCATGATATTCTAAAAGTTCTTCTGGAATTTTATCAGATGCATAAATAACAAGAAAGCGAATTCCAAAATGTTTCCAAATTTTTATTTGAAAAGGTATAAATGTGTAATAATTTGAGTTGCTGTTTACAGATGCCAATACTGTAGTCAATTTCATCTTTATAGTTATTATTTTTATTATTTAAAAAAATAAAATACGCAAATAGAATTATTTTATTTCTTTCTTGACACCCAAATTGGAAACTTCTTTGCATTTTCAGATGAAAAATATCCATCGTCAAAATAAGTTTCGTCTGGTAATACTAGACCACCATACATTATTTTTTCCAACATAGAGAATATTGATTGGTCGTGACGATGGGTTTCATCAAAGTGTGTATAATCATCAGTAAATAGTTTTGCATCCTCTTCAAGAATCATTAATACATTTTTAACAATATCATTTGAGAAGTGGGTTTTTCTAACAATCATTGCTGAAGCCATTATTTGTGGAGAATTTAAGTGAATATTCATAAATCCATCACTTACATTATATCTTTTTCTCAAATATTCGGCTGTTTTTCTATTTGTAAAATTTTTTTCTGCAAGACCACTTAACTCAAATCTCAACATTCCATTTCGTTGATTTTTAACCATATCAATGTATTCTTTGAATCGTCTCGTTGAATCTTCTGTCACATTCAATTCGCATCCGCTGTCAATATAAACAAATATATCATCTTCATTTAAAGAGTCTAGTGCTTTTTGCATAATATATGGTTTCCATATCCAATAACCACCACCCTGCTTAGGTCCATTTGCACTCCATACTTCTTTGTGTCTTTCCTTGAAATCCTCTGAAATATCGTCCTCCGTAAAACAAATAAATTCATCAAAAAATCCAGAATCGTTCGCTTGTTTTGTAATAACTTCTTTGCGATTTTCAAAGTGTCTTGATGCATAGGTTATGCCAATAATTTTATTAGCATTTAAATTATTAAAAAGTTGTTTTATTATACTATTTTCTTCAATTGGATAGTTCCAATGATTATGCCAGTGGTAACAAAACGCCCCTTTAAAAAAATTTAAACTTGTAAAAGATCTATCAGTATTTTCAAAAAATTCATCAAACATATATATTGACTTACAGTTTTTACTTTTGTATGAATGATTTATCCATCCAGGATCAAACCAACTACACGGTAAAACAAGTAAATCAAGCGGTAAGTCAAATGTAAGAGACGCTTCTTGAAATCCCCACCCTCTATTTCTTTCTATTATGAAGTGTATTATTTCTTTCATTTTATTATTTTTTGCTTTAAGTGAAATATATATAGCCCCGTTTGGACAAATTTCATTTTCCCATCTATAAACAACTATTTCTGTTTCATAGTTTACAAATAATGGCTCAAAATTTCTTAGGAAAAAAATATCTAAATCAAACCAACATCCACCATAGTTGTACAATAACATATATCTAACAACATCAGAATAAAAAGAAGGAGATCTGTTTTTTATATTTAGATTTTCAGAAAAAAAATCTTTCAGTTCATATTCTAAATCAAAACTCTTTATTTCTGCATATTTTTTAATTTCATCATTGTACTCATTTGGATTGTTATTTTCTAACCAAAGAACAATACTTTTATTTTCCCGCGTATCAACATTAAAATGATAACATGTTTTTATTGAGATCAAATGTTTTTCATTGAGATCTCCGGTCCAATAACAATGATAAATAACAGGCTCATTATAGTTACCATTTAATTGTTTTGAAAGTTTTATAGCTTCGTCATATATTTCTGAACCTTCTATCAGTAGTTTCATTCTTTAAAACAACTATTTATAGTTATTTCAAAAAATCTCTTTAACTCGTTTCTTTTCCTCAACTTTTTTTGAAAACTAAAGAACCAATAAAATTGATTTTAAACGACTTAAATATTAGTCATTATATACTATAAGGGTAACTATGTCAATCAATGACAACTGTAGCAAGATCATTGGGATCCAGTTTAGTCTCCTTTCTCCCGATGAGATTCGCAAAGGATCCGTCGCGGAAATTACAAGTAGAGACACTTATATTAATAATAAACCAGTGATTGGTGGTCTGTTTGATCCGCGAATGGGCGTTTTGGAGCCAGGACTCATTTGTCCAACGGATGGTCTTGATTACATGCAAACTCCTGGATATTTTGGTCATATTGAACTGGCGCGACCAGTATTCTACATTCAATATTTAACTAGTATTTTGAAAATCTTGCGCTGTGTTTGTTTCAAGTGCAGCAAGTTGCTCATTAGCAAGGAAAAGTACAAGCAGGCATTGAAGCTAGCAGCGGAAGCGCGTTGGAAGTACTGTTTTAGTATTGCGAGCAAAGTCAAGCGCTGTGGAGAGGACACAGAAGACGGTTGCGGTTGTTTGCAAGCGAGCAAAATCCAAAAAGACGGTCTCGCTACGATTACGGCTGTTTGGAAGAATGATAGTGAGGGCGGAGAGCCCATTGTGATCAAGCTTGTTCCAGAGATGGTTTTGAAGATTTTCAAACGAATTTCTGACGAGGACTGCAATTTCATGGGATTTAGTCCTCTTTGGTCCCGTCCGGATTGGATGATTTGTCAAGTGATGGCGGTGCCGCCTCCCGCAGTGCGCCCTTCTGTCAAGCATGATGCACAGCAGCGGAGCGAGGATGATTTGAGTCACATCTTGGTCAATATCATCAAGACAAACAAGACGCTTCAAGAGAAGATTCAAAATAATGCGCCGGCGAATGTGATTGATGACTGGACGACCGTTTTGCAGTATTATGTGGCTACACAAGTGGATAACAAGATCCCTGGCGTGGCCTCTGTTGCACAGCGCTCTGGTCGTCCGCTCAAGTCTATCAAAGACCGCTTGAATGGAAAGGGTGGGCGTATGAGAGGCAACTTGATGGCCAAGCGCGTGGATTTTAGTGCGCGTTCCGTTATTACGGCGGACCCCAATATTAGCATTCGCGAGCTTGGAATTCCCATGAAGATTGCCAAGAACATCACCAAGCCTGTTCTCGTGAATCCAGCGAACCGCGCATTCTTGATGAAGTTGGTCATGAATGGACCGGACATTCATCCGGGTGCGAAGATTTTGGAAAAGAAAAACGGCGAATCCATTACTCTTCGTTATGTGGACAAGAACTCCATTGTTCTTGAAGATGGTGACATTGTTCACCGTCACATGATGGACGGTGATCCCATTCTATTCAATCGTCAACCCACGCTCCACAGAATGAGTATGATGTGTCATATCGCGCGAATTATGGACCGCGGGGACACTTTTAGAATGAACGTGGCTGATACAAAGCCATACAATGCTGATTTCGATGGCGATAAATCTTGTCGCCAACAGGGAGCGTTAAAAGCGTGCTACTCCCTAGTCAATCCACCTTTGTGAAAAGTGGAGCCAAATATAAAGTTTGTTTGGCTCCACCTTTTCTAAAGGTGGATTGGCAACGTGATCAAATTGACGGGAAGTCCCTAAAGCAATCTCTACCACTCACATAAGGAAACTTTTATGAGGAACTCGGTTAATAGCCGAACCCAATGGTAAAAAAGAGATTGATGCGTCCTCACACACGGACAAAATGGGTAATCCGCAGCCAAGCCCCTAAACTCGTTATGATAGAGCATGGGGAAGGTTCAGAGACTAAATGGTTACGGCTCGTATATGAAGGATTAATCAACCTGATACGGGACAAGATATAGTCCGTCCCACTGGGAAACCTTTGGGGATTCATGGAGATGAATTTACACATGCCACAGGATGTGGAATCGGAATCGGAATTAAAAAATTTGGCCGCGGTGCCTTTTCAACTGGTGAGTCCTGCAAACAACTCGCCCATTATTGGTATTTATCAAGATTCTATGCTTGGATGCTATCGTTTCACTAGAACAAATGTGAACTTTACGCCGCGTGACGCGATGAATTTATTGATGATGTTTAACAAGGTAAATGCCGCGGAGCTTTTGAATAAGAATGGCGTTATTAGTAGTTTTGATCTCTTGTCGCAAATTATGCCCCCGCTCACGCTAAGCTACAAGACGAAGCTTTTCAAAGATGGTGAAGACTACAAAACATCCAACAATGTCTTGGAGATTCGCGATGGCAAGTACATTCGCGGACAAATGGACAAGGGTGTTTTGGGTGCGGGGAGCAAGGGGCTCATTCATCGCTCTTGTAATGACTTTGGTAATATGGTAGCTTCTAATTTTATTGATGACCTGCAAAATGTTATTACAGAGTACATGAAGTCAAGCTCATTTAGTGTGGGAATTAGTGACTTGATTTCAGACGAAAAGACAAATAGTGATATTATCAAGGTAATTACGGAAAAGAAAACGGATGTCAAGAATCTAATTGACCAGACGCAAATTGGTGTGTTTGACAATAATACCGGCAAGACGAATCAAGAAGAGTTTGAAACAAAGGTGAACAACATTTTGAATCAAGCTTCATCGGAGGCAGGTAAGATTGGTCTCAACAGTTTGAACAAAGATAATCGTTTCGTTATTATGGTGAATGCCGGGTCTAAGGGCAGCGACTTGAATATCTCACAAATGGTTTCTTGTTTGGGCCAACAAAACGTAGACGGAAAGCGTATTCCTTACGGATTTGACCAGCGCACTCTTCCACACTTTACCAAGTTTGACGATAGTCCTGGTGCGCGAGGATTTGTAGAAAGTTCTTATATTAACGGACTTTCTCCACAAGAGTTGTTCTTTCACGCGATGGGTGGTCGTGTGGGTCTTATTGACACTGCTGTAAAAACTTCAAGCACCGGATATATCCAGCGCCGTTTGATCAAGGGTTTGGAAGATTTGATGGTTAGCTATGATATGACCATTCGTACCAACAAGAACAAGATTGTCCAGTTTGCCTATGGTGATGACTCTGTAGACACTGTAAAAGTGGAGAACCAGATGCTCCCTATTGTTAGTATGAGTGTGCAAGATATTTATGCCCACTATACTTTGCCAGAGGAAAGCGGAAAGTCCAAAGTGCTCTCCCAAATGTTTTTGAAGAATGCTGTCACGCGTTCCAAGAAACAAAAACAAGAGACGATGGAAAAGTGCAAGAAGTATACTGATATGATGATTAATATTCGCGATGACATTATCAAACACGTGTTCAAGAATAAGGGCGACTCTGTAGTAAATTGTCCGGTAGCATTTGCTTACATTATCAACAATATTCAAGGCCAACAAGGAATCAACGGAAACTCGTTGGTGGATATTACTCCCTTGGAAGCTTTTGAAATGATTGAAGAAACGTATGGAAATATGGAGAAGAATAAGCTTACTGCGCCTACCATGTTGTTCAAGACTCTGTATTATTATTATTTGTCTCCCAAGGAGCTTTTATATGTGAAGCGATTTAATCGCGTCGCTTTGCAAGTTCTTTTGGATACGATTGTGTTGACCTACAAGAAGTCCATTGTTGCGCCCGGCGAGATGGTGGGAATGACTGCAGGGCAGTCAATTGGAGAGACGAGCACGCAAATGTCGCTTCCTTACTTTGAAAAAGTAAAAGTTATAAAAAAGAATAAAACAACAAACGTAGTTGAGATGATTTCTACCACAATTGGAAGTTTTTGCGACACCTTGATTGAAGACAATAAAGAAATGACATTCAATACGGGACACGTTGACAGTGTAGAAACACTTTTGGACAATGAAGATAGCGAATATTATATTATTGGAGTTAGCCCTGACGAAAAAACATCGTGGAACAAAATTTCACACGTTAGCAAACATCCGGTAAATGGAAGCCTTATGCGTGTAAAAACTAGAAGCGGAAGAACGGTTGAAACCACAACAAGTCATTCTCATTTAATTCGCAATGATAACACAGTAGTTCCTATTATTGGCGCAGATATGCAAAAAGGTATGCGTATTCCTGTTGCTAAGTATATTTCAAACAATTTTGTTAACGATACTGTTACCATTGGAGATAAAAATTATAAACTAAATCGTCAATTTGGTTGGTTTGTTGGAGCTTATTTGGCGGAAGGTTCTGTTTCTAATGGAACCATTTCAATATCAAATATTTCAAGTCATTACATTGAATCAACAAAACAAATTGCAACTTTGTTTGGAAGAAACTGTAGAGTTACAACTAGACAATGTGAATATGGGCCATCCACTTCAACAATGTTTACCTATAAACCGCTTGCAGACTTTCTAATATCATCCTGTTGCACAGGTTCTTTCCAGAAGAGGGTTCCCGACTTTGCGTTTACTGCAAATATGGAATTTAAGGCTGGACTCTTCCAAGGATATTTTGATGGCGATGGAAACATTCAATGCGATAAAGACCACCACGCGATTCGTTGTTGTAGTAGAAGTGAACAGCTTATCAAAGATTTGTCATTAATATTAAACTATTTTGACATTTTTGGAACTTTTACAAAAGAATTTATTCGCGGTTCTTACATATACAACTTAAGGATTAACGCAAAATACGCAGAGGTATATAAGCAACACATTGACAGTGTTTTACACAAGACAGAGTTGGACAATATTATAGAATACATCCAAAGAGAAGGCGTTGTTTATCTGAGTGAGCAAATTGAAAAAATCAATGGTCTTGGACCCATTATTGCGAAATGTGGAAAAGATTTGAAACTTCCAGGGCAAAGTCGCACATATGGGACTTGGCTCAAAAAAGGTAGTATTGGTCGTAGAACTCTTGAAAAGTACATTAATGTATTTGAAAATCATCCAAACGCTTCTATAGTATTTAATGAAATACAACTGTTAAAACAAGCTATTAATGCCAATGTCGTGTGGGATGAAATTGTGGATATTGAAATTTACACACCCGACCAAAATAATTATGTTTACGATTTTACTGTTCCAGCACATCAAACTTTTATGACTGATTATGGTGTCATTGTTCACAACACGCTGAATACGTTCCATTTTGCCGGAGTGTCATCTAAGTCAAACGTGACGAGAGGCGTGCCAAGAATTGAAGAGATTTTGTCGCTTTCGTCTGAGCCAAAAAATCCCTCCCTCACTGTCTACTTGAAGAAGGAGGAAGAGACGGATCGCGAAAAAGCACAGACCATTATGTATATGCTTGAGCACACCAAATTGCAAGAAGTTGTCAAGTCCGTGCAAGTCTGCTTTGATCCGGATGACTTGAATACGCTCATTACGGAAGACCAAACGACGATGGAACAGTATCGCGCTTTTGAGCAGTTGATGGATGAGTGTGCACAGATAGACGCATCCGACGATACGAATGAAAAGTCCAAGTGGATTATCCGTATGGAGATGGATGCGACAGTCATGTTGGAGAAGAACATTACCATGGACGATATCAACTTTACTTTACGCAACAGTTATGGAGACGATATTAGTTGTGTGTTTTCCGATTACAATTCCGATAAATTGGTTTTCCGTATTAGAATGAATAACATTTTGAAGGGTGGAGCGAAGAGTGGTCAAAAGAACAAGGTGAATCCTTTGGACCAATCCGATCAAATTTACATCTTGAAGAACTTCCAAGACCAGCTCTTGAACAACACGATTCTTCGTGGAGTGAAGGGGATCAACAAGGTGATTCTGCGAAAGATCAAAGACAATATGGTGGAAAGTTCTGGCGTTTACAAGAAACAGGATATCTGGGTGCTTGATACGATTGGGACCAACATGATGGATGTTTTGGCTCTGGATTACATTGATGCATCGCGCACATTTAGCAATAACATTGTAGAAGTTTACGAGACGCTTGGTATTGAGGCGGCGAGACAGACGATTTACAACGAGTTGGTGGATGTAATTGAGTTTGACGGTACGTATATTAACTATCATCATTTTAGTGTCTTGTGTGATCGTATGACCTATACCCACAAGATGATTTCCATCTTTAGACATGGAATCAATAATGATAATATTGGACCTATTGCGAAAGCCTCTTTTGAGGAGACACCGGAGATGTTCTTAAAGGCGGCGAGACATGCAGAGTTGGACACCTTCCGCGGAGTTTCTGCAAATGTAATGTGTGGTCAAGAAGGGTACTATGGTACAAGCGCATTCCAAGTGGTTTTGGACTTGGACGAGATGATGAAGATGACAGAGTCTTTCGTTTCGCAAGAGGAGGAAAATGCTGCGGAGAATATTGACAAGATGTTTGGAAATATTGAACTACCAGATGCTCCTTGTAGTACAAACAAACTGGTCATTCAAAACAATGTAGTGAGTATCAAGTCCAAGGATAGTGGAGGTGATAATGAATATAATCCGGGATTTTAATATGATGATGTTTGTGATAGTATATTTTATACATATGTAAAGGAACCAGTCCCTTCTAATAAATTTTTTAATTAGAATAAAATGACAATGGTGATTGTTTTAGTTGTACAGGAGAACAACTACCTGGCCCAAGAGAATATTGATCTGTAGATGGAACTTTACAGCCAATTTTTTTTATTTTTTTTCTATTTCTATTTCTATTTATATACTTTATTGTTGTCATTTAACATATAAAAATAAAATAAACCTATTATGGTGATTTTATTTTTTGCTTTTTGATCTTTTTGTTTTTTTGGATCTTCTTATCCGTCTTTTTGATTTTTTGGATCTCTTAAATTTTGAAAATTTTCGTTTTCCACCACCCTCAAAATGTACAATACTAGATGTTCTTGGTTTTTCACCTGTTGCAAGTGTAATTTTTGTTTGATAAGCACTTATTCCAGAGTATAAAGAATTCAATGATTCAAGTAATTTATTTTTTTCTTTTTGACTGTTACTTCCTATAATAATATTAGGATTATCTTGAAATAATTGTATTAAATGCATAACTGTTATCTTTGTATCAAACATTTGTTGTACCAATGATTCATCTAATGGTTTATGTATACTTGTATTAATTTCTCCACCATCTATTTTTTTTGAAAATTCAAGACATTGACTCGTAACTTTAGTAATATTTGTTTTTAAATTAGATATTTTACTATCTTCAAGTTGTTGCGGAGTAGCAGATGTAACTCTCTCGTACAATGTAGTTGCGGTACTCCAAATATTTTGCAATCCTTGTATTAATTGTTGTTCTAATTTTTGACTAGACATTACAATATATATATGAAAAGATTATAACTAAGCATTATCCCTACTCTTGTACTTGACATATTTATTTACAAGTAGAGGAACCATACTCTTGAAATAGTCTTGTGTCAAAAGAGATTGCATTAAAATGACTTCATTTTCGCGAATATTGTAATCTAAAGAACGGAAAGATAAATAGCTTTTGGGCTCAAAAACAAACGATTTAATTCTGCTATAACGAATTAGTTCGTCTGCCATTTTCAAATAATAATTGGTGTCATTCGCAGCACCGGTAACCAAATTTTTTTTAGGCAAGACCATTTGACATCCATTTGTCTCTTGACTCGTTGTGCAAAGCGGTGCTTCCTTGGGGCATTTTTCCGCACTTTTGTTCAAGCAAGTTGTTACCTCGTTGATCATTTTGAAATCATAATTGTCCACAAAAACGACATTAGACGCGACCAACTGCTTCAGTAATGCTGTCGCCTGTTCCAATTTGGATTGATAAATAATATAAGGAGCATTTACGACTTGTTCAATTTTCTCTCTCAACGAGATATTCTTATAGTCATTCAATAACATTCTAATCGTGTTACGAAACACATCAAAAAAACGCGTCTCCAATTTTATTTTTTGAATATACTCTATTCGCTCCGTATCATTGACCCTGGCTCCTTTACTCTTAGAAATGGCAGATCCAATATTGCTATCCGCTAAAACATAGTTCTCTCCGCGCATCTCTGGTATAGAGTCGTTTGTCTCAGAAATAGGAACAGGCGGATTCACTTGAACAAATTGATTAGACTCTGTGAGTATACCAACCACTACTTCATCATCAACCAATTTGAAGGCCGGTTTACACGGTATCTTTTTATCAGACTTGTCGTAAAGCTCAATCAAAAAAGCGACCGTGTTTTCATAAGTATTCCAGTTTCCAGGTTCATCCATGTAATGGTAATCTGTTGTAGGTATCACGGCGGATGGATAACAGGGAACAACAATTTTACCCAAGGGTTTGGCACCATCGTCCTTTCTTTTAAAAATGACACCAACCGCCTTTCCTTGGTAATTGATAATTTGACGAACTACCACATATCCGCCAATTTCTCTCATTCTGTCCATGAGAACATTTAAAACCAACGGTAGTTTCATCTTGTACTTATCTGGCATACTGGAAAAGGGGATACATTGTTGTTGATAAAATGGCTTTACAATGTTTTGAAAGAGAGAACGAACGCTTTTGGGAATTTTAGCGTCCGCCTCTTTAAATAGTTTTCCAATATATAATGTGGGTTCGTTTCCTGTCTCTATTTTTTGGCGATAGGAGTAGACGGGTTCAAAGTAGTTGTCTTGGCGAATAAGAATAAGAGTGGGTCTTTTTGAGTTGTATGGATAGGCTGCATAGTGGTTTGTAGGGCAAATGATTTGCACGTTGGCGGTGGTGTCCTTGTTTGGAATATCAAGGACGACCAAATTTACTCCATCCTTGAATATCTTGTCATTTGGTTTACAAATAATATCCCACAAATAAGTATAGTCTATTGTAGCTGTGTCATTTTTCAAAAACTCTATAAAGTTTTCAAATGAACTGGCTATTTTTTCAAGAATCGCGGGTTTCTTTTTCAATTTGGCGACTATTTTGGCGTCTTTGTATGGCGGCAAAGTAATGTCTACTTTTCTTGTGGGGAGAGAAAAGTCGGTAACCAGATTTCCATTTTGAAAGGTGGGAAAGTTGTCCAGTGTTAATGTGGAAATGATCGTTTGCTTCATTTGTTTAATAGAAGTCTCCGCAATGTTTCCAGCTTCATCTGTTTTTGTGTAATAAATCGCGTCGGATATACATGCGACAAATGATTGAGTTTTGCTTGTTTCAACACCATGACGAAGCAAAATTGCTTTGTTTTCTTTTAGAGACGAGTTGTCGTCACCCTTTAATATTTGTTGAACACCAATTGGCAAATATCCCCAACGACCGTTTGCAAGAGGAAATTTCTCTGGTCCCTTAATGTAATCTTGTTTATCTGCTTTTTTTTCTGCAGGAGTTTCCTCTGGTTTATTATCTTGTGCGGAACACTGCTTTCTTCTTGATATATGTGCTGGAGTTTTCCATTTAGAAAAACAACAGGGTAGACAATACCCATTTGGATGACTGTCAACTTGAAATCCTGGATACATTTTGTTGCCAGGTTTTTCTTCGTAAAATTGATATATGTATTTTCCTTTGGAAACAACCTTTTCGTTTTTCGCCAAAATTTTATCTTGAAGATTCTTTTCTTTGATTTCCTCTGCCGTAATGACTGTTTCATTTTTTAGATCCCAATATTGCGGACAAATATAATAATTTTGATTTTTTGTGTCAGAACCATATTTAATGACATCACCAGCCTCTTCGCTAACAACACCTGGCTTTGTTTTTTTTATTTTATTCAACTCTTGTTGAGTAATGACAACAGGTGTTCTTGTATTGGGTTGGCATACACGTGAGTAGGCATTGAATTTTCCTTGATCTTCTGTTAAAATGAGCCGCGGTTCTTTTTTTTTTATTTTATCTTGAAAGTAATATGGATTGTTTAATCGTAGTCCGTCAATATTTTTGATTGTTTCTGTATCTGGTTCTTGTTCTTCCTCTTCTTCATTTATGGATTCTGGTTCTGAATCATAATCTTCGTCACGTTGTTCTTGTTCTGGTTCATCGCTCATACCTCCTTTAAAAGAACTCAATTCACTTTCTTCTTCTTCAATTTCTCTATCTTCAGCTTCATCGTCGTCATTTTCATCACCAATAATAATTTCACTAGATTCGTCGTCATCTTCATTGCCAATAATAATTTCACTAGAATCATCATCTTCCTGTTGGTCATCGTCATCACCAAAAAAAATATCTAACGCATTTTTTGCTTTTTCTTTTTCTTCTTCTCCTTCTTCCTCTTCTTCTTCTCCAACCCCTTCCTCTTTTAAAAAAGACTCTTCTGTGGGCATTACAATGTCTTCCAAAACAATATCTTCTTTTTCGCTTCCAGAACAAAGTGATTTTATATATGCAGCTTTAACACGAGTAGACTTTTTATCTTGTGTTATACGGATTAATGTGTCCAAATATATAGGTATTGTCTCCAGATACCGCATATCGTTTATATTTTCTACAGTAATGGAAACATCTTCTGTCATTGTATTTACTTGCAATACGATCTTGAATCCAGGATTTACTTTTATTTCAATGTCATTCTTACGGACCCCTCTCTCCACTTGTAACTCACTTGCCATTTTTTTCAATAGTTCAACAGCGTCATTCTCAGTAAGGTCTTTATAGTTTTCCAAAAGTTCTGTAATAATATCTTGTCCACGCAATCCACTTTCTTGTTTTTCAACAATAAATGCTTCCATGCTGTTTAGTTTATTAAAATTTGCAACTCGTTTTAGTCTCAATACAAAACGTCCTTTTGCACTATTTACTGTTTCTGTAATGAAAATACTAGACATACATCCTTTTATAGAATTCAAGTTGATCTTTTTATTTATACCTATTATGGTTTCATAAGTAAGTTGTTTAATTTCAACAAACGGACTATCAACTGTTTTGAACAAAGAGATAATATATCCATTTTGTTCCAAGTAAGATTGTATTTCTTCAATCACCGGATTTACATGTTCAATAATCATATCGCTCACCTCTTCCATAGATTTTGCATTTGAAAATTCGCTAGAAATTGAAATATTTCCATTTTCCTCAAACTCACAAACACCATTCCACTCTTTTATGTAAACACTAACTGTTTTGTTTTTGCCCACTGTTTTTACTAAACGAAATATGACTTCTTTTTGTAAAAAAGGGATTTTTCTTCCGTCTTGTGCGCTCATTTCCGTGTAAAGTCTTAGTAATTTGTCTTGTTTTGTAGATGGATTGTATTTAATAAATGGTCTATCTTTAGTCGCATGCAATAATTTGAAAACAGTTAGTAAAGGAATTTTTAACTTGTATACCGGATGAATTACAAGTTTGATTGACTTTATACCGCGCCCTTTGTAACTAAGTTCGCTCTTTCTCTCTTTGTAAATATCGTAAAAAAGATCAACGTCTTGAAATGAACGAGAATCTTTTTGCTTTTTTTTGTT
>Ga0007873_1000135_pt1 | contig 22479 bp, 19 predicted proteins | sample CryBogCBH26May08_FD_71228 | JGI IMG/M metagenome (GOLD analysis project Ga0007873, IMG submission 71228) | Freshwater microbial communities from Crystal Bog, Wisconsin, USA - CBH26May08 | ecosystem: Environmental > Aquatic > Freshwater > Lake | place: Crystal Bog, Wisconsin, USA | collected...
CAGTTGGTCCAGTTGGTCCAGATGAACCCGTTCTACCAGTGGAACCGGAAATCCCAGTAGGACCGGTAGTTCCAGTAACTCCAGGCAACCCAGTGGGACCAGTGCGGCCAGTAAAACCAATATCTCCCGTGCAACCTGTAAAACCAGTAAACCCGGTAAATCCAGCAGCGCCAGTAAACCCTGTGGACCCAGTAACTCCTGTAGATCCAACACTTCCTGTAAATCCTGTAGCTCCAACTCTACCAGTAGCACCAGTAAGACCTGTAATGCCAGTTAATCCAGTAAAACCAGTTGCTCCAACACCAGTAGTTCCAGTAAAACCAGTAGAACCATCATCTCCTGTGCAGCCGGTTGGTCCAGTTGGTCCAGTTGGTCCAGTGGATCCAGTTGATCCAATTGATCCAGTCAATCCAGTAGTTCCTGTGGATCCTATGGATCCGGTCGCTCCAGTTCTACCAGTAAATCCAGTTAAACCTGTAATACCTGTAAATCCAGTAAAACCAGTTGCCCCAACACCAGTAGTTCCAGTAAAACCAGTTGAACCAATATCTCCAGTAGGTCCAGTTGAACCAGTTGGTCCAGTTGATCCAGTTGATCCAGTTGATCCAGTCAATCCAGTAGTTCCTGTAGGTCCAGTTCTTCCAGTTCTACCAGTAAACCCAGTAAAACCAGTAACACCAGTAATACCAGTGAATCCAGTAAAACCAGTCGCTCCAAATCCAGTAATTCCGGTAAAACCGGTTAAACCAATATCTCCAGTGCAACCAGTAAATCCAGTTGGTCCAGTTGGTCCAGTTGATCCAGTTGGTCCAGTTGGTCCAGTAAATCCAGTAGGACCTACAGATCCTGTTGGTCCAGTTGGTCCAGTAAAACCAGTAGTACCGGTTTGTCCAGTTTGTCCAATAGTTCCGGTAAACCCCGTAAATCCGGTAACTCCTGTAAAACCAGTATATCCAGTTAAACCTGTCGTACCAGTCGTTCCAATAACACCAGGTGTTCCACTAGGTCCAGTAATCCCTTGTATTCCTTGTATACCAGTGTCTCCCTTTATTCCCGTTGATCCAGTAATGCCAGTTGAACCCATATCACCAGTTATACCGGTAATACCCGTAACACCAGTAACCCCAGTAATACCAGTAGATCCAGTTGGTCCAGTAACTCCAGTATGACCAGTAAATCCAGTGAATCCAGTTACTCCAGTTCGTCCAGTAGATCCAACGTTACCTGTTTGTCCAGTTTGACCAGTTTGTCCTGTTTGGCCAGTTTGACCAGTTTGACCAGTTTGACCAGTTAATCCAGTTGACCCAATTACTCCGGTAATTCCTGTAAAACCAGTGAAACCAGTAGCTCCAATAACTCCAGTAGTTCCAGTAACACCTGTTTGTCCAGTCCATCCAGTGAATCCTCCAGTTGGTCCTGTGTGCCCAGTATCTCCAGTCTCTCCAGTAATACCAGTGAAACCAGTTGGACCGGTATCACCTGTAGGACCAGTGTCTCCAGTGTCTCCGGTAAGTCCAGTTGGTCCAGTAATTCCAGTTTTTCCTGTAAAGCCAGTTCTTCCTGTAGAACCAGTTATGCCAGTGTATCCTGTTCTACCTGTAAATCCAGTTTTTCCGGTTTTTCCAGTAAATCCAGTTGCACCAGTATTTGTCGCGATACCAGGAATACCCTGTGGTCCTGTAATTCCCGTAGGCCCCATTTCTCCCGTTGGACCAGTATCTCCAGTATCACCAAACCCAGTGGGACCAGTATCTCCAGTATCTCCAAATCCGGTTGGACCAGTATCTCCAGTATCTCCAAATCCAGTTGGACCGGTATCTCCAGTGTCTCCAAATCCAGTACATCCAGTTGCACCCGTATTTACGGCAGTTCCAGGAATTCCACGAGGTCCTTGAAGACCAGTATGACCAGTAACTCCCGTCCAACCAGTAGCCCCCCTTTGTCCAGTAGGACCGGTTTTTCCGGTAAAACCAGTCCACCCGGTAAATCCTCCTGTAGCACCAGTGAGTCCAGACGCTCCAGTGTTTACTGCTGTTCCAGGAATACCTTGTGGTCCAGTATCACCAGTTGGTCCCACCGTTCCAGTTACACCAGTAAACCCTGTGGGTCCAAATGGAACCAACGTTGTTCTAAGAAACGACGGATTCGTACTTTCAAAGTACAAACTAATACACGCATTTTGACAGTTAGAAAACGCTTTTAGTCCGACCAACAATCTGGTGCTAGTTCCACATAAAATAATAGGCAGTTTTATATCGCCCGGAATAGTCACTTCAATAGAGTGTGCGCAGTTTGTTTCTACTGGAACACATATTCTTTCTGAGCAGTGAACAAGCAAAGGGTTAAAAGGTCCCGTTTCATCTTGTTCGTAGAGTTGCCATTGCAAATAAATTTTATTATTTGGATCTGTATAACCAACTCTTACCCAAACATGCATATCCCAGACACCCGGAGGAACAATATTAGAAGACAGCAACCCGGATCTAAGAGCAAATTGAATACCTTCTCCACTACAACAACTTGAATCTTGAACAGGCATTGGACAGTATGGCGACGGAGGATAATAAGGCGACATAGAGTTCAATCCATCTCCACCAGGCGGAACTTGGGGTACCGGTGTTCCACAAATATAGTCTGTAATTATGACATTTTTCTGTATAGGTCTACAAGTTTCGTATAGTTCTGAATCAACATTATAAAAATTAACATTGTCAACAGTTACAGTTTCTAATATATTCATAAACAGCACTATACCACCAGCAGAACCAGCTGGACCTAAAGGACCAGGCATACCAGTTGGTCCGACTGGGCCAGGCGCTCCAGTCGGACCATATGGTCCAGGAACCACACAAGGATACCCAGGAGATGGCGGAGGAGGGCAGGGTCTAATATTTTGACAGTCTCTAATAGACTGCAGATAGTTACCGTAACTCCTGCTGCTAGCCATTATATATATAGGTTCTATAAAAAAAATAGAAGGATTAATCTTATCTTATATCATTGCACATTTCAAATGCGCAAAGGTATAAAAATAGGTGTAAAATAAATTACACTTTATAACACGATGAATATAACAGATGAGATATCATGACAAATATTGCAAAGACATTTCATTATAAATAGAATATAAAATATAAAAATAAATTTAATAACCATCAAGAATAGAGTTATTGTGTCCAGAAAAATAATACAAAAATCTCCAACGATCCATTTTATAAATAATTTGCCAAATATTAATCTCCCACATAAGAATCTTTTTCTCTGTAATAATTTTTAAACAGGTTTCTTTTACCAAGTCTGCAAACAACATCAAAATAGTACTATTTCCACCAAATATACTTCCGGCAAAATACCAGGATATATCTTTATATAAATCTACTTGATAGTTGTTGTCCGGACTCCAAATAGAAGGTATTCTTATATGGTTTAACTTGTATTCAATGTCTTTTAATCTCATTACCTTTTCCACGAACTCTTCATCACTGCATGTCATCATGTGTTTAATTCCAAGATCCATCCAAATATATTGTGTAGAATTGAACAAGTTCATTTGAATCGCCATTCGCACAAATTCTGTTTTATGACACATTGTCATCATATACTCAATTGTATCTTTTTTAGGATTTGTAGTTGAAATACTAGAATTATCTATTATATCCTTGTACTTGTACAAGTAATTGGACTCTTTGTAAAACGGAATAATCACGGTATTGTCATTGTTGAAATGCTTGAACTGCGAGTATACAGTAGAATCTATAAAAATAATTTTGTTTATAGGTGTTTTTAGCAGATGACTGGCTAATTCAAGGTATTTATCATAAGAACGATCTCCTCTAAAATTTATATTTGTCATAAAAGCAGAAACAATGGTTGCTCCAGTGGTTGTCATTTTGGAAATCAATATATTAAATTTATATTGATTTCTTTAAGTAGATTTTCTTTGAGTAGATAGAAATGCTTTATGCTTTTAGAAAAAGCATGGCAAAATGGCAAGGCCGCCGAAGGTGGTCGCGCGACTTCGTCTAGTTTATTATAGATGTATTTGATTCTCTTGGTACAAGAGAGACGAAGTCGCTAGCCAACAGCAGGTTAAAGATGACGTGCCATTTTGCCATGTTTTTTTTACACCTTTTCTCATTCAAAACGCCCATTTTGCGTTTTTCAACGCGAAATGGTGTAAAATTATTCTTTATAATGAAATTATATAAACATTTTTTATATATTATAATATAATAAATGAAAACAAATAATAATAAAACAAACCTAACTACAAATATAAGACAAATTGCTCGTAAATTAAGTGAAATATTTGATATATCGAAACCGAATAAAATATATCCAACTACCACCGAACCCGACTATTTAGCGACTGCATATCAACTAGATAATCAAGTAGAGGAAGAACTAGCATTTATAGAGTGTAATAAAGACCTTTACAAAAAACAGTTCTTTGTAGATAATGAGGGGGCGAATGATGACTATTCTACCGTATGTCTAACGAATGTAAGTTCTCTATGTAGCACTGATAGTATGGAGAACGATGCCCTGAAAAAAAGTATGCTTTTCGACCCTGATAAATTTAATATAATTAGTATTCTTGGGTCAGGTACATACGGCAATGTATTCTTAGCCACATATGAAGATGGTTCAAAGGTGTATAAGGATAGAAAAAGATATGCGGTAAAGAAGCTTTCAAAAAACAATATTAATAAAAATAACATAAAGCAAGTTATGGATGAGAAAAATATTCTTTTGGAAATGGATAATCCATTTGTTTTACGTTTACATGGCACATGTCAAACGAATGATGAATTATGTTTAATAACAGAACTTGTTGAATGTGGAGAGTTATTTACTGTTATATATGAAGACGAAAAATTAAGCCATGAATCTTGTGTATTCTATAGTGCGTGTATTATACTTGCACTAGACCATATTCATAGCAAAGGTGTGATTTTCCGTGACCTAAAGCCAGAAAATATTATGATTGACTCACTCGGATATCCACGCATTGTGGATTTTGGTTTAGCAAAGCATCTACCATATTTAGAGATATGCGACGACGGAACGACTCGTAAAAAAACACATTGTATGACCCTATGCGGAACGCCCGAGTATTTCGCTCCAGAAATAATATTTAATGATGGATATAATCAAATGGTTGATGTATGGGCGTTCGGGGTAATTATGTACGAAATGATAATTCGTAGAAATCCATTTTCAAATTCTAATCCGAATGATATGACCCAATTATTTACGAATATTGCTCAAGTAAAGAAAAACGGTATTTTATTACCCAAAGCTGTTGATAAACAATCTGATGGTTTTCCTAATGCTCGTGATTTAATTACACAGCTTTTATCTGGGGACCCCAAAAAACGTCTCGGTAACGAACATGAATTGAAGAACATTCTCAAACATCCATATTTTTCGAGCTTATCCGTTGACGAAAACGCAATATATAATCGTACATTCAAACCGCCGTGTTTGCAGTATAAATGTATTGGTGACCCACTAATCGATAATTATGTCGCATCTTTAACTGAAGAACAGTATACCGGTGACCAATCAATATTTGAAAATTTTTAGAAAACAAAAATGGAGAGAAACAGTTCCGTCTTTTACACCATTTCGCATTGAAAATGCGCAATGTAACGTTTCCTTTTCACTCAAAACAGCCCATGAAATGGGCTGATTAAATGAGAAAAGGTGTAAAAGCATATTTTTTTAAAAGCATAATATATGAAGACACATAGAGTTCGTAATAAAAAATATAGTAAATACAGAAAAATCTCTAAAAAAAAGTACTATAAAAAACACAACTATAAACATAAAACCTTGAAAAAAAGAATGAGAGGTGGAGCACCACCTTCTTTTGAAACGAAATTAACAGAGATACAAAATGCAGCTCCAGGAGCTATCATTCAAATACCTATAAAATTATATAATCAACAAGTTAAACTAACATCAAGTAATCATGAACAACAAGTAAATGAAAATCTTGTATTTAAAGATTTTTTAAAAAATCAAGCTACAATGACTCCAACACCACACACGGCCCCGGTAGAGGATTTATTTGCTTGGCAACGTGATAATTTAACCCAAGGAGCACTATATAGACTTTGGTATAATGATGAAAATACTGGAATAGAATTATCACTAATTGGAAAACCTACCCTTCATGAATTAGAAAGTGACAATACAAGTAAAACAGATGGTGAAACAATGGATATTGTTTATATTTTTAGAAAATTTCCTTTACCTGTACCTGGGCCAGGACCATAAGCAGTAGAAGCGTAAATAATAATAATAATAATAATAATAATAATGCATATCACTATTTAAGAAGTAGGGATGGGGGCAAGACCCAACTTGATCTCGCCCAAACTTGCCACATTGTACTTCACGACCAAAGGCAAATCATTTTCCAAATAAAGCTCAATCTGTGAACACAAGTTGGTACACTTGATAAAATATCCCAGATTCTTTAGCGAAAATTCGCCTTGAATCACTTTGCTAGAATTCTGTTTCAAAACAAATCCCATACTTCCATCCGACTCCGCGCGATGAATCTCCGCAGAAGCAAATTGTCCAGAACACTTAAAAATCAACTCGTTCCCAACCGACTTGATCTCCAGCTTATCCGAAATACACGACAAGTCGCGAATAATCTTTTGAAAATCAACAGAAGGAAGATTGATGACAGAGGAAAACTTCACGTCCGGATACTCCAACTCCTCCGGCTCCGGCTCAATCAAGCGCAACTTCTGCGTCTTACACTGTTTGATTTCACCATTCTCAAACTTCAAAGCCAAATGCGAAACAATTCCATCAACATAGTCTGCATTTTCAATGTATATGGTAAGTGTATCGTCATTATCAATAGAGTTAATCAACTTGAACAAATGAAACATATTCACGCCAATGATAATCTTGTCTTTCTTGCACTCATAAAACTCAAAATTTTGCGCGGCCAAATGAAGATGCGCCAGAATGGTGTGTGACTTGTCCATGTTGATAATACGAATTCCATCTTTCTGAAAAGTGATGTTCGTTTCCAAAAGAATGTCTTTGAGAGCCGTCATCAATGTGCGAAAAGGCGCAATTTGAACAGTTTTAATAGTTAACACATTGTCTTCCGTGGATGATTTTTTTGACATTATATCTAGATTTTCATTAAAATCTTTAAATCGTTATTCATACTTTTATATTTGAATTTTAACGCAGTTTGGGGTAGGGAACCTATATCGCTTGGCGGCCCTACGACCCCTCCTAATAATTTTTATGTTAGCAAATATGAATATCATTCTGTTATAGTGTCACTCTTCTTGTTTTTCTTGGATGTTTCACATGACTTGCTAATCGCAACGCCTTGCTACCAACCGCGCACCCTTCTTTCAAAATATTGTAGTCTACTGCCGCTGCTTTTCCACCCGTAACAGAACTCGCAAGACGCGCGATTCCCCAAGATTGAGCTGTTTGATTTGGACGCGAGCCAGATGAAAAATAAGCACCTGCTCCCTTGTTAACAATCTTGGCCAAGGCGCGCACAGAACATTTGGTCTTTCTTGCTAATTCTTGCGTGGGGGCTATTTTCTCTAAACCATACATTTTTTGCGCTTTTATAATGTGGGGGGATTTGCTAGAATGAAAACTAGATAACTTCTTTCTGGTAAAATATTGTCCTTTTTTATAAGCCTTTCTCGAGAACCTCAACATTTTACTTTGTTTTTGACGATCCTTTTTGGAAAGTTGTTTTGGCAAATATCGCATGGGAACTTTTATCATTTTTTTGTGGTTTCTTTTCGTTGTTTTTTTCATTTGTATTTGATGTATACAAGAAATGTATACATTAAAATTTTGATTTCATTACATAATTATTTAATAATTTTACTACCTCCTCTCTGTTTGCGGCTTCCTTTTCTTCCTCTTCTCGTTTTTCCGGCATTACCAAGAAGAACAAAGCCAAATTTACCTTTTTTGGTTCCATATCCAGCCTTGATTAAACGGCGATCCTTTTTCGCGCTAAAGTGTTTCGCCTTGGAAACAATGCGTCCACTTTTATTTTTAATTAAATGAGATCTCATAAGTCCGCCACTGGTTTTGCTAGCAGTTCCGTGCCAAACCTCTGCACGGGTACCATAGGTTCTTTTCTTAGAAGGAGACATTCTATATTATACGCGCAGAAAAAAGTAGGGAACCCAGGTTCCCCTACGACCCCTCCTGGTTCCTAGAGTTAAATACTAAATGAGATTGAATATATAACTCAAATTCAATCTCATTACAAATGTGTTATACATTTATCTTTAACCTACTACAGATTGAGAATATATTTGAGTTGAATATGAAATCTCATTCAAGATCAAATCCAAGGCAGCAGGGAACCATAGGTTCCCCTGCGACCCCTCCTTAATCCCAACAAGAATGTTTTTTTTAAAAACACATTTACTTTGCAGTAAATTTATTTTATTTATTTTTATGGTTTTTTCAAGACGTTAAAATCCAGTAACCTACCGTTTTAAGCTAATCCAAAGCAACGCCCGGGGTTTAAGGGGGCTCCGCCCCCTTATTAGAACCTATTTCTTAACGGCGGAACAACTCCTCCCGGCTGTCCTTCTCTCTGCCCATTCGCTCCTCCATTGGCAACAAAGACAACCCGACCTCCTAAACTTCCAGAACTCAATATTTGAGAGACTCGTGACAAGTTGGAAATATTTGGATTGTTACCTTGTGTAACCAGTTGCGAATAATGAATTTTCAAACAACGCTTGTATATGCTGTCAAAAAAAAACGCCTTTTTTATTTTCATCACAGGACAAATTTGAGGAATAGATGGAAGTTGAACAAGGTCTACACTGGCAATACTTGATTTACAGTTTACTGGATTTATACTGTTTATTTGCTTGTTGATGGTTTTAATGTTGTTTTGAGGGACAGGAATATTTCCAATAGGAATTCCATAAAGAAGATTTAAGTAAACGGCATTCAAGTAAGCATCCATTTGTTGTATTTGTTCTTCTTCTGTAAGAGATCTTGCTTGATTTGTAATGTTTGTGTTTGTTACATTTGCATTTTTATTCAAAATATATCTGGGATTTGGATTGCATCTAGACATTCTAGCTATATATAGTGCATAAAAATTATTTTGTGGGATAAGAGTAACCTGTAGGTTCCTCAGTCCGCCTTAGGGGGAACCGATATGCTACGCACCCCCCGCTGCGCGTACCCCCTCCTTAATCCCAACCAAAATGTCTTTTTTTAAAACACATTGACTTTGCAGTCAATATATTTTCGTTATTTTATTTTTTTTAAAGAAAGTCAAATCCAGTAACCCGTCGTTTACTCCTAGTCCGCCTATCGTTTTATACTATTGTGGGGGTTTAAGGGGGCTTGCCCCCTTATCCTTATAAAAATTGAATTCGCATTCGCCATTTTTTTCAATTGTATCATACATACAACAAGAATGTCGGAAGATTCTCTAGCACTCGCAAACAAGTACCAGCAGAAGACGGACAAACAGCACATCTTGGACAATCCAGACACATATATTGGCTCCATTGAAGAAGTGGACAATGAAATGTGGATTTTGGACGAGTCACAAAACAAGATGGTGCAGAAAACAATCCGCATGATTCCTGGTCTCTATAAGCTGTTTGACGAGGGTATTGTAAATTGCCGCGATCACGTAGTTCGCATGCTTCAAGCAGTCAAAAACAAGACGGAAAATGCGATTCCTGTTAGCGCAATTGATATATCTATTCAAGAGGATGGCACAATTTCCATGTACAATGACGGAAACGGTATTGATGTGGCAATGCATCCAGAGTACAATATTTGGATTCCAGAGCTCATCTTTGGTCACTTGCGTACTTCCACCAACTACGACAAGACGGAGAAGAAGATTGTTGGCGGAAAGAATGGATTTGGGTTCAAGTTGGTTCTTATCTGGTCTACGAGTGGATCTGTTGAAACGGTGGATCATGTGCGTGGACTCAAGTATACACAAACATTTAACAGTAATTTGGATGAAATCTGTAAGCCAGTTGTGACAAAGTGCAAGTCCAAACCTTATACGAAAATCACCTTTAAACCAGACTTTACCAGACTTGGTATCCCGGGTCTTTCTCCAGATGTAGTCGCTCTACTGAAAAAAAGGATCTACGACATTTCTGCGATTACAGACAAGGCAATCAAGGTCAAGTGCAACGATGTTCCTGTTCCAGTGAAGAACTTTCAACAGTACTTGGACATGTACATTGGTTCCAAAGACGATGTAAAGCGTGCTTATGAGGCAGACGACTCCGGTAGATGGGAAATCGCAGCCGCACTTTCCTCTACGCATGAGTTCCAGCAAGTATCTTTTGTAAATGGTATTCACACCAACAAGGGAGGAAAGCATGTGGAGTATATTCTTGGTCAAATCACGCGCAAGCTTTGTGCGTATATTGAGAAGAAGAAGAAGGTCATTGTAAACGCGAATGCAATCAAGGAGCAGCTCATCCTGTTCTTGCGCTGCGACATTGAGAATCCGGCATTTGACAGTCAAACAAAAGACTACATGAATACGCCTAGCAGCAAGTTTGGTTCTTCTTGTAATGTGAGCGACAAGTTTATTGAAAAGCTCGCCAAGATGGGTGTCATGGAGGCAGCTTGTCTAATTACAGAGGTGAAGGAGAACAAGGCCGCAAAAAAGACGGACGGTTCAAAGACCAAAAATATTCGCGGAATTCCCAAGCTCATTGATGCCAACTGGGCCGGCACAGACAAGTCCAAGGATTGTGTCATCATCTTTTGCGAGGGAGACTCCGCCAAAGCAGGCATCGTATCTGGTCTATCTTCTGAGGACCGCAACATCTTTGGCGTGTACCCCATGAAGGGTAAGATTCTCAATGTTCGCGGCGAGGCAACCAAAAAGATCACGGAGAATAAGGAAATTTCTGAGATCAAGAAGATTCTAGGTCTAGAGACTGGAAAGACATATGCATCTATTGAGGACGCACAAAAGCGTCTCCGTTATGGTCGCGTGCTCTTTATGACAGACCAGGATTTGGACGGCAGTCATATCAAGGGTCTTGGTATCAATCTGTTTCAAACGGAGTGGCCGTCGCTAGCCTCAATTCCTGGATTCATTGGTTTCATGAACACACCAATTCTTAAAGCCCGCAAGGGAAAACAAGAGTTGGTGTTTTATAACAACGGTGAATACGAAAAGTGGCAGCAGGACTTGGGTGCTAGTGCATCTTCTACTTGGACAATCAAGTATTACAAGGGTCTTGGTACGAGCACTGGAAAAGAGTTCCGCGAGTACTTTGAGAAGAAGAAGATGGTTGGTTTTGAGCACATTGGCGCAGAAAGTGATGACGCGATTGATATGGTTTTCAACAAGAAGCGCGCAGACAATCGCAAAGACTGGTTAGGTGCATATGATCGCGAAAGTTATCTGGACACAAATCAAACCGCGGTCACCTACAACGACTTCATCAACAAGGAACTCATCCACTTTTCCAAGTATGATTGTGATCGCAGTATTCCCAATTTGATGGACGGGCTCAAGATTAGTCTTCGCAAGATCTTGTATGCTGCATTCAAGAAAGGGCTTACTACGGAGATTAAGGTCGCACAATTTAGCGGCTATGTGTCAGAGCATTCTGGATATCATCACGGTGAAGCGAGTTTGAACGCGGCAATTGTGGGAATGGCACAAAATTTTGTGGGTTCCAACAATATTAATTTGTTGGTGCCAAGTGGACAATTTGGAACCCGCCTCCAAGGTGGCAAGGACAGTGCATCGGAAAGGTATATCTTTACATACTTGAACAAGATTACGCGATCACTTTTCCCGCAACAAGATGATGCAGTTCTCAAGTATTTGGACGATGACGGTCTTTTGGTAGAGCCAGTATTTTATGCTCCTATTGTTCCTATGGTATTGATCAATGGGTCCAAGGGAATTGGTACTGGTTTTAGTACGGAGATCCTGTGTTACCACCCAACAACAATCATTGCGTATTTGAAGGCCAAATTGGGAAATGCGACGGACGTAGAGAAGGATCAAATTGTTCAACAGCTTATGCCTTATTACGAAGGCTTCAAGGGAGTCATTTCACCAATTGGTAATGCAAACGGAACCAGTGCCAAGTTTTTAGTCAAGGGAAATTACAACAAGTTGGCAGATGACAAGATTCGCGTTACGGAGCTGCCAGTTGGATATTGGACGGAAGATTTCAAAGAGCTACTTGAAAGTCTTACAGATGTGCAGATGGACAAGGCAGGCAAAAAGATCAATCCTATTATTAAGGACTATGATGATATGAGCAAGGATACTACCGTTGACTTTACTATCTACTTCCAAAAAGGTAAGTTGGCAGAACTAGAAGCCGGCAAAGGCGACCATGGTTGCAATGGCTTGGAGAAGCTCTTGAAGTTGTATACTACGGTAAGTACTAGTAATATGCATCTCTTTGATGCACATGACAAGTTGAAGAAGTATGACACGGTTCAAGATATCATGGATGACTATTATGTTACCCGTCTTGAGCTTTATCAAACCCGCAAGGATTACTTGATCAATGCTTTGGAGAAGGAAGTAGCTGTCTTGTCCAATAAAGCAAGATATATTCAAGAGGTTTTGGCGGACACCGTTGACCTTCGCAAGAAGACCAAGGAACAAGTTATGCAAATGTTGACGAGCAAGGGATATGATCCGGACAGTGAAGACGCTCCCGGAGAGTTCAAGTATTTGACAAGAATGCCAATGGATAGTGTGACACAAGAGAATGTGCAGAAGCTCTTGAGTGAAAAGGAGAACAAGGAGAAGACTCTGACCAAGACAAAGGCGACGACTACTGCGCAAATGTGGCTGCAAGAGCTTGATGTGTTGAGCAAGGAGTATGTGGGTTATGTGGAAGATAGACAACGATCATGCTCTTCTATTAGCGACACTGTCAAGATAAAGGTTGTCAAGAAAAAAGTTTCAACAACTGATGCATAAAAATAATAAAAAGATAAAGAAGGTTGGGGGAGTCTACCGGTTTCCCTAGTGTAAATAAGTTAAATAAAATTGTAAATAAATATTTTTATTTTATTTGAGTTATTTATGTCTATTAGTTGAGTTATTTGTACGAAATTAATTTAAGTAATTATTTTATAGTAATGAGTTTAGTTGAACTTGTAGATAATTCAATAACAGACAAAAATACTGTACATTCATATTTGGAATTATATCAAAAATTATTAATAAGCAAAAAAGAAACTGCGCGAAACGTATTAGAAGTGGGAATATTGAACGGTGGAAGTATAAAGTTGTGGAGTGATTTTTTTACAAATGCAACCGTTTATGGATTAGATAAAATGGATATAAATAGTATTTGGGAAGGCATTAGAAGCAAAGAAAAAATTATATTGCACACATCAACAGACGCATATAATGAAGATTTTTTTATAACTCATTTCTTAAATAAAAATATAAAATGTGATTTTATGTTAGATGATGGACCTCACACATTGGATAGCATGAAACAATTTATAAAATTATATTCTCAAATAATGACCGTTGATGGTATATTAATAATTGAAGACGTTCCAACATGGGATTGGATTGATATACTTAAAAATGAAGTTCCAGAACATTTGAAACAGTTTATTAAAGTCTATGATTTAAGACCAAATAAAAATAGATATGATGACATTGTTTTTACAATTGATAAAACTAACAACTAATTTTTTTTTTCAACACAGTTAGTCCATTGTTATTTGTAAATCGTTCATAAAGAGTCCAATCCAGATTAGATTCCAAAAATTCTTCAATAGCTGGCCATAATCCTTTATTAATTTCTTCTACGGGAATTCCGCTATCTACAGATTGTTGTTCTGCATTCATGTTCCGTCTAACTGTCTCTCCCAACCATTCATCTTCAGTAGTATCATGCATAATAATATACTTGTTGGTGATGGGACTAAACTTGGCGAGTTCTCTCTTGAGTTGGCCGTAGATATGCCATGTGTCAATAAAAACCATGTCAAACTGTGTTTCTCTCTCAAACTCTAATTCAAGGTTGTTTTTCCATTGATAATCTACCTTGACACTTCCAACTTCTTGGGAAGCATGTATCAACTCTTGAACTTCACAAGGATCAATATCATTGAGTAAGAGAGAAGCCACCCTTCCTTCTCTCTCTCTATTTTCTTTTCCTCTCTTTGAAGCCAATCCATAAAGGATTGCCCAACTAGAAACACACCCTCTTACACCTGTTTCAAAAACACTGTCACACTCACTTGCATACTTGAACAAGGTGGGTAAGTGTTCGTTAATGTCGCTTGGGTCGTTGCACAAATATTCGTAAACCATTTTGATATACTCCATGAGAGAGAAAGAGAGAATAATATAATAGACGAGAGAACTATTATATTGAAAATGTACGCAATGCGATTCAATATAAATATAATAAATATGTTTGTATATTAATTATTTGTAATGTGTGGAATTATAGGTTACTTGGGAAATGATTCTTGCAAAGATTATATATTGTCTGGATTGAAACTTTTGCAAAATCGCGGTTATGATTCTGTTGGAGTTTCTTTTATAAATGGCACAACTGTTGGAAACCAACTTGAAACAATTAAATTTGCATCAAGCAATACGAATGACGCTTTAAATTTGTTGGAAAATAAACTGATGGTTGCATCAAATTCAAATATTTTACAAGCAAATGTAGGAATTGGACACACGCGTTGGGCAACTCATGGCGGAAAAACAAATATAAATGCTCACCCACATCACGATAACAAGGATCGTATTTCTCTCGTTCATAATGGAATCATTGAAAACTATAATGAATTGAAAGTATCTTTAATAGATGAAGGATATTTCTTTCGTTCACAAACAGATACGGAAGTAATTGCAGTATTAATTGGAAAATACTTGGATAAAGGATCCACGTTGGAAACTTCAATTAAAAAAACAGTTGAACAGTTGTGTGGGACGTGGGCATTATTAGTTATTCATTGTGATCATCCAAATAAGATATGGGTAACCAGAAATGGATCCCCGCTTTTATTAGGTATGGATGATGAATTTATTATGATTGCATCAGAACATATAGCATTTGGCAACTACTGTAAAACCTATATTGACTTGGACAATCATGATTTGATTGAAGTTACGAAAACAGATAGAACAATAACATACAATAAAAACATTCATCGTTATGTTATTAGACATAAACCTTTGGGAGAGTTAATAGAATTAAACCCCACAAATTATGATCATTGGCTAATAAAAGAAATTATGGAACAACCTCAATCTATAAGTCGCGCTTTAAATCACGGAGGTAGAATAGAAAGCGATGAGACTGTAAAATTGGGAGGGTTGGACGAATGCAAAGAAAGATTACTAAGTGTAAATCATTTATTAATATTAGGTTGTGGGACGTCTTACAATGCGGGATTGTGGTCACTAGATATATTCAAACAATTGGATATATTTGATACAGTGGCAATTTATGATGGTGCCGAATTTAAACGCAGCGATATTCCAAAAAAAGGAAAAACCGCACTAATATTATTGTCTCAATCAGGAGAAACAAAAGATTTACAATGGTGTATACCGGTTGCAAGAGACAGCGACATGATATCTATTGGAGTTGTCAACGTTGTTGACTCATTGATTGCGAGAGAAACAGACTGTGGTGTTTATTTAAATTCGGGTAGAGAGGTTTCCGTTGCATCTACAAAATCATTTACAAATCAATGCGTAGTGCTTGCAATGATTGCAGTTTGGTTCTCTCAAAATAGAGGAACGCATATAGAAATGAGGCGACGAATTATAAAAGATTTACGAAAGGTTTCGTTTCAAATTAATTCTATATTGGAAAATGAGAGTGTAGAGAGAATAAAGTGTTTGGTATCTGTATTAAAGACAACATCAACAATATTTTTATTGGGCAAGGGTTCCGCCCAGGCAATTGCAATAGAAGGAGCATTAAAGTTAAAAGAAGTGGCTTATATTCATTCAGAAGGATATAGTTCTTCTGCTCTGAAACATGGGACATTTGCATTAATTGTTCCACAATTGCCTATTATTATTATTGATATTGACGAGGAATATCGCAGTAAAAACCAAAATACATATCAAGAACTTCTTGCGAGAGAAGCGAAAGTTATCCGGATTAGCGATGACAGTAATTCGGAACTAGTTGTAGAAAAAAATAAAACATTTGCTGGAATTCTTGCTAATATTTATATACAGCTATTGAGTTACTATATTGCTTTAGAATTAGGTCACAATCCAGATTATCCTAAAAATTTGGCCAAAGTAGTTACTGTTTTTTAGTTATGGTGAGACTCCCGCGCAAAGCAGCCCTACAACTTTTCTTTGTAGTTAATAAAAATGATATTTTATCTATAACTCAAATATAATCTCATTAAATATGTAACCCGAAGCAAAGCTATGGGGCGCGCGGGGTCTCCCCGTATTAGAACCAAGGTTCCAAAACCAATTCTTTATCATCATTTTTGGTATTGACTGGATGAGCAATGGGAACCGCCATGGTACTAACATCATTCAAGTAGATCATATATGCTCTCATTTCACTATACACTTGAGGTACACAATAATTCAAAACCATTTTGTTGAGTTCTTCTACCTGTTCTTTAATTTGCGTGGGTTGATTCGCCGCGTATTGTAAAAAAGTGCTGCGCATAATAATTTTGAGCGTATCGCAGTCTTGCTCTGCGATTGTGTACTTTCCGTTGGATTTCTTGTAAACTCCTGCGCGAATTCCATTTTGTAAAATTTGAATGTTTTCTTTAGAGAAGAATACTCTAGACAATGTAGATTCTTCCCACTGTCCCTCTAAAGGGTTTCTGTAAGTGCTGCATTGTTTCGCGGGTATTCTATCATACATTGCAAATAAATTTCCTGTTTTTGGAGTTTTTATGTCTACGCGTCCATTATTCATCTTGAATCTATCTTGATAATTATTACTATAACAAAATATTATTTTCTACTAAATATATATCATTATATGGCTTCATTTCAATCTACCTTATTAATTATTGCTACAGTCATACTTGTTATCATATTGGTTTTATTTGCATTTACTTTACACAAAGGACAGCAGAAACAAACCTGGCCGCCAATTAGAGGAGACTGTCCTGATTACTGGGTAGATGCTTCTGGAAATGGAGCAATGTGTCAAAACACTTTAAATTTAGGAACATGCAAGACTGCTCCTGATTTTTCGGAAGCCACATATACAAGTTCATCTACTGGGGGTTGTGCAAAACAACAATGGGCCAATGCTTGCGGCGTTACTTGGGATGGAATAACGTATGGATATGGACAAAATAATCCATGTGTACCCCCCCAGTAAAAAATAAATAAAAATTTTTTAGTTAATTTTTCAATCAATTATTATATTTATTGTATTATAAGTAAATGCAACAAGTAAATACAATAAAACCAGATATTCTCAAAAGAATAAACATTTTACCAGATGAGCTAATAAATATAATACAACAATATCTTCCAACAACAACTTTGATTTGGCTCACTAAACAACACTACAATATGTATCACCACCATGTAGTTTCCAAGTCACTTAAAATAGATAGAGATTCATACACGAGACACTTGTTGCGAAACGATTTTGATATCCTCTTCAAAATGCAGTTTAGAGAGAACGCGACCAAATGGAAAGCCTCAAAAAAATATATTTACAATAAAAAAGTATATAAAAACTACTTTGAGTTTATATGGGAATTTTCAACGGAAAACGAGGCGACTAAATGTAGAAACTTGATGCTGTTAAAGTCTTGAACAAAAGAAATATAAAAACAAGGTTGTCTATTGTATATAAAGTAAAAGTATTTCAACACTATATGGAAAATTTGAACCTAAATCATATTTTGAACAGAGAACAGATAGAAAATAATATCAAAGAAATACTGTTAGATTTTGAAGCGAATAAGAATAAATTACTTTTGAAAAAGGGAATATACATATACGGAAGTCCTGGTTGTGGGAAAACGTGTTTTATCTTGGATATTTTGAAAAAAATGGAGTATGATGTTATCAAATATGATGCTGGAGATATTAGAAATAAATCCGTTATTGAAGCTATAACGAAAAATAATACGTCAGAACAAAATATTATGAGCATGTTTCATAAAAAAACAAAAAAAATTGTAATTGTTATGGACGAGATAGATGGTATGAATAACGGGGACAAGGGAGGAATTAATACCTTGATAAAGTTGATACGACCTAAAAAAACAAAAAAACAGAAACTAGAAGAGATTACCATGAATCCAATTATTTGTATTGGAAACTATTATCAAGACAAAAAAATTAAAGAACTTATGAAGGTGTGCAATACGGTTGAATTAAAAAGTCCAACGAATGTAGAAATTTCAAGTATTTTGCAAACCATTATTCCGGACCTAGAAGAGTCGTTAAAACAAAATATTATTAAGTTTGTTCAAGGCGATTTGAGAAAATTGAAAAGTTTTTATCATTTCTATAATAAAAATGGAAAAGTTTTGAATAATCTGGCTTTTGAAACCATATTTCATATGAAGCAGTATAACGATGATACGAAACAGGTAACACACAAGTTAATAAACAACAAGTTTCATATTAACGACCACAATACACTCATCAACGAAACAGATAGAACGATTGTTGGACTGCTTTGGCACGAAAATATTGTAGACACTTTGGGAAAAATGAAAACAGATGTTTCCATTCCACTTTACTTGAAGCTGTTGGAAAATATTTGTTTGTCTGATTATATTGACAGAATTACTTTTCAAAATCAAATATGGCAGTTCAATGAGATGAGTTCTATTATAAAAACATTCAAAAACAATAAACTATATCATGATTCTTTGAAGAAAAAAATAAAGTATAATCCAGCAGAGGTTCGTTTTACGAAAGTATTGACCAAATATTCAACAGAATACAATAATTCTCTCTTTATACAAAATTTATGTTACCAGTTGGGTATGGATAAAAAAGATTTATTTTCTTTTTTCTTTGACTTGAAAAATAAATATGCGAATGATGCAACAAATGCAAATATTACAGAAATGTTTATTAATTGTGATGTGAGCAAATTAGATATTCAAAGAATTTATAGGTACATTGACAAGTATACTAAAATTGACGCAGATGAAATAGATGATTGTGCAGATGATGAATCTATAATTGAAAATTAGACTTGTACATAATTTAAGGTTGTATTTTACATGTTAAATTATGTTAGGTATTTGCATATTCAAGGTGTCCAGTCTTTGAATAATCCTCCTGCAGTAATATTATGTTTATGTATTTTTTTACTATAAATCCCATTTAATTCCACGCCGCTGTTTTCAATATATTTTATTTTTTCGTGCAGTGAAATCTTGTTATTTTCAAGATAATTTAATGCATTTAGTTTTCTAATGTTATTTTGTATATTTAACAAGATTTCAAATGAAGACGTCAAATCTGTGTCATTCACCTTTCTCATATCGCAACCTTTCATTTCATCATGATCTCTATGTAAAGCTGCGAGTCTTGTCTTTGTTTTGGTGTTGTGTAAAATATTACGAAATGTAAATAATAATAATAATAATAAACCCTGCATTATTATTATCCAATAAATACCAACTATACACTTTATACATTATTCTTTATAAGTCTTTTTCTGGCCAAAATAACCTTATCACACCATTTTGACTTAACCTCTGGAGTCAATGATAAAAACATGTGTCGTTCAAAATCTTCTGGAGAGTCAAAGAAAAAGGTACCAATAGAAGGCATACTTACCTTGAAATAAAGGTCTTCGCCAGAAGAACCAATCTTTTCATCATATAAAACTCCAGTTTTAGCGTTTCTAATTCTACCAACAGACTTATAACACTTTATGTTCTTCTTCTTTCCATTAATGCGAGAGGATACCTTGCACTCATAATTATCCGGAGCATCAAAAAACATGTTCAAGTTTGTCTTTACCTTCTTCTTTGTTTCCTCAAAGACACGATCCTCATTATTATTGGGGTGAAAGTGATCTTCTTCGTATAGCATTTGTCTGGTTAACAGTACGTATCTGTTTATTATACGCGTGGTTTCTTTATATCGTTTCATTAACTGTTATTCTGTCTTCATCTTCGTTTCTCTCTTTAAAGTACATCATGATGTCATCTAGTAGTTGTTTGGGACACTCTTCTGTAGGAATCAATAAGCCATTTTCACTTTTTTTTATATGTTTAATAGGATCAAAATTGTGGTTTACTAGTATTTGCCATCTCTCATGATATTTGCGATTTTTTTTAGAGCCGTGGAAATGATGACGAATTACACCAGGCACATATCCAAGCCGCAATGTTTTCATCTTTATTTGAAATTCCAAAATTAGTTTTTTATATGCATCTGTAGACTCTTCATTTATTGCCTTAAGACCACATGAAATTAAAGAGAGAATCATAATATGGTCACCTGATCCTAATATGGCGCGGTCAAATAGTCCTCCAATTCTCTCATATGCCTTTCTTGTGCAAGCATAGGCAAATCCTGGATGCCAGTAATTTAACCCTTTGCTGCAATAATTATTTCCTTTTGTATATTGGTATCCAAAACTATTGAATACATTCATAGTAAGTCCATCGTTGTCCATGTCTACACAATGACTAAAAAGTTGAACAATATCTTTGCAGCCATTCAAAATTTTTAGTGTATCCATTGCCCACGTTGGGCTTTCAAACTCTACGTCGGCGTCAACCCAAGCAAATGCCTTCCAGTTTTTTGGAAGCAATTTTTCAACGCCAATGTTTATCATGTTCTCTTTATGCCAAAGAGGCGTCTCTGTTGTTATTTGTAAATGATTTTTGTTTTTTTTATCTGTGCAATAGAATTTCTGGTTTTTATATGCTAATTCAACAACAAACAAATTTACATTGGGTTCATCTCTTTCTATTCTATTTATAAATTCACGCGTTAATATGTATCTTGTTGCGTATAAACAAGGATTTGATATAACAATAATCATATTCAATTTTTGTTCAATTGGGTCATTGTTTGCAATGGCTTCCTTAATTGTGTTTTTGTTATAAACAATGTTGTCTATTTCAATATTGTTTATTACCGTCATTTTTACTATAGCTACAGAAATTATTTGGATTTTTTATTCTCAATGGCCATTTTTATGACTTCATTTATTTTTTTTTGTAAATATTCGTTTTTCTCTTTTAATTTATTGTTTTCGTCTAATACTTCTCGCAATTTTGTTTCATAGTTGTTTAATACTTCTTGAATTTGATTATGAGGTACTTGTTGTTGCTGCTGCTGCTGCTGGATCATTTGTTGCATTTGCAATTCTCTCTCTCTTTTAAGCGTGGCGATTTGATTCAAAACATCTGGCTTATGAATGGGATTTCCATGATCATAATTATCTAGTAGGTTGTCAATATCTTCCATAAAAAAATTCAAAATTTCCGGTTCTTTTACAAAGTCTTCTGGCTTTTTTGGAGACTCTTTTACATAGGGACTGGGGTCATTCAATAGAGTTTTTTTATCAAATGAATTATGCACGTGAGAGAAGACGAGAATGCATTTCATAGAGTCCAGTTGTACAAAAGGAATTGTATAGTTTTTTAAAAATGACTTTTCTTCAGCAACACATGCATCATCGTCATATCTAGTTTGTTTTAATAGTTCTCTCCGGAAAGCAAATGTAGCAGCCGTTGCATGATTTGGACCATAGGGACCAAATTGCACCATTTTACCAATATGTTTAAAGTAAATATACATTTCACTTGAACCAGCACACAAGGCTTGAGGGTTCTTTTGCAAAGTTTCTACCGCGTGACTCACTCTATCGGATGGATAGTAATCATCGTCGTCCATGTAAACAATAATTTTTCCTGTTGATCTATCGTGCATGATATTTCTTTTCTTTCCAAGCGTCATCTTCTTATCAAAGCGAAAGTATTTAACTTGCGGAATATCTTTTACTAAATCTTCTATAGGATCACTTCCATCGTCTACAATAATCCACTCTATTTTATCTTTTGGATACGTTTGATTGTTGAAACACTTTATAATAAAAGGGAAAAAAGGACGACGATTGAATGTGGGTGTACAAATACTTACGGTGGGATATTGATTTTTGGAGTCAGATTTATTTTGTTTAAATTTGGACATAATATAATAAATAAATACTTATAGCAATTTTTAAGTAGTTATTATTTTTTGATATGTTTCAATGTTGCTTTTAAAAGTTTTATTTTTCTATCAATCATTGTTTGTTTTATTTGCGGGATTTTATTTTTAGAAGACATTCCTCCACCTTGTTTTAAGGGTGGTAGACCCGCTTTTATGTCTGGATGAGCTAAAACTGTAGGATGTGCGTTTTCTGGTATTTTTCCACTACTAGTATTTGTCTTGGTATCGGTTGGATTCAACTCTTTGTGTTCAAGACTATTTACATGAGTTTCATT
>Ga0007873_1000148_pt1 | contig 20917 bp, 21 predicted proteins | sample CryBogCBH26May08_FD_71228 | JGI IMG/M metagenome (GOLD analysis project Ga0007873, IMG submission 71228) | Freshwater microbial communities from Crystal Bog, Wisconsin, USA - CBH26May08 | ecosystem: Environmental > Aquatic > Freshwater > Lake | place: Crystal Bog, Wisconsin, USA | collected...
AATCGTTTTCTTTTCTTTAGCCAGATAAGTCAGGAACAATGCAATACCAATCAGCGCATCTCTGCCATAATGCAAATCAGGCACTATAATACCTCCATTACCTTCGCCACCAATTACAGCATTTACCTGTTTCATTTTGGTTACCACATTCACCTCTCCTACTGCACTTGGGAAATATTCTCCACCGTGTGCAATCGTTACATCTTTCAATGCACGGGTACTACTCATGTTGCTTACGGTATTGCCTTTTCTGGTTCTAAGTACATAGTCAGCAACTGCTACTAAGGTATACTCTTCGCCAAACAATGCACCATCTTCACAAACAAAGCAAAGTCTGTCCACATCAGGGTCTACAGCAATACCAAGATCCGCTTTACCCGATACTACACTATTGCAAAGCTCTCTTAAATGTTCAGGTAATGGCTCTGGATTGTGCGCAAAGTTTCCAGTAATATCATTGTTGATGACAGTCACTTTTGTAACGCCTAATTTTTCCAGTAAAAGAGGAACTGCTATAGCACCACTGCTATTTATAGCATCTACTACCAGAGAGAAATCTGCTGCTGCTATCAGGTCTTTATCCACCAGTGGATAGTTCACCACTGCATCAATATGTTTATCCAATAAAGTATGGTTGTTGATGGTAGTTCCCAGCTTATCAACTGTTACAAAATCGAAGTCTTCTTTTTCAGCTATTGCTAAAAGATCAGCACCGTCTTCACCGCTTATAAATTCACCTTCACTGTTTAAAAGTTTAAGCGCATTCCAGTCTTTAGGGTTATGACTTGCGGTAAGAATAATACCGCCTGCTGCCTCTTCAAACTTCACAGCCATTTCTACTGTTGGAGTAGTACTTAGCCCAACATTTATCACATCAATACCCAAAGCATTCAAGGTACTTATTACCAATCTTTCCACCATTTCACCACTCATTCTACCATCTCTGCCAAGAACTACTTTTTTATTCTCAGTTCTTCTTATCAGCCAGGTACCATATGCTGCTGAAAATCTCACTACATCTATTGGGCTAAGGGTATTGCCTGGCTTACCACCAATAGTTCCTCTTATGCCCGATATACTCTTTATTAATGCCATACAATTAGTTTCGGCTGCAAACATAGTAAAAACAACCCCTGCAATAAATGACATTTCTACATGTGTATAAAAAACCGTGATTATTATGTGTACTTTTCACACATAAAATGCCCTTTAAAACTTAAATATCAATCAAAAAAGGGTATATTGAGTCCATTTAATATTAATATTAGTAAAGCTGTAAAACATTGGTTAAATATTTTATGGAAAATAAAAGTGTTCGCTATACATTTGCGCCACAAAATAATAGCCCCATGTCAGTATTAGTCAATAAAGACTCGAAAGTAATAGTACAAGGGTTCACAGGAACTGAAGGTACTTTTCACGCAGGACAGATGATAGATTATGGAACCAATGTGGTTGGTGGAGTTACTCCGGGAAAAGGTGGAACTACTCATCTTGACCGTCCAGTATTTAATACCGTTGCCGATGCTGTAAAGCAAGCTGGCGCCAACGTAAGTATCATTTTTGTTCCCCCTGCTTTTGCTGCTGATGCCATTATGGAAGCTGCCGATGCGGGTATTGCTTTAGTAGTTTGTATCACAGAAGGCATTCCGGTGCAGGATATGGTGAAAGTGAAGAACTTCTTATTAGGTAAAAATACACGTCTGATAGGGCCAAACTGTCCGGGTGTAATTACTTCCGACGAAGCTAAAGTAGGTATCATGCCTGGCTTTATCTTCAAGAAAGGAAGAATAGGTATCGTTTCTAAAAGTGGTACATTAACCTACGAAGCTGCTGATCAAACGGTGAAGGCGGGACTTGGGGTAAGTACAGCAATAGGTATAGGTGGCGATCCAATTATTGGAACTCCTACCAAAGAAGCGGTTGAATTGTTGATGAACGATCCTGAAACCGATGGTATCATCATGATTGGTGAGATTGGTGGTAGCATGGAAGCTGATGCTGCAAGATGGATTAAAGAACATGGCACAAAACCAGTTGTTGGTTTCATTGCTGGTCAAACTGCTCCTCCGGGACGTAGAATGGGTCATGCGGGTGCTATCATTGGTGGTGCTGATGATACTGCTGCTGCGAAAATGAAGATCATGGCCGAGTGTGGAATTCATGTAGTAGCTAGTCCTGCTGATATTGGTAAGACTATGGCAGAAGCATTGAAGAAATAATATATTTTTGTAATAGATTGAAAAGCCTCTAAGTGTACTTAGAGGCTTTTTTGTTTACATTAAGATAGGGAATAACTACTATGGATAAATAATCTACCGATAGACCTAAAAGAACAAGGAGATAGCAAATAACTGCGACAGTCAACAAAAGTACAAGCAGATAGCAAATAACGACCGACAGACAACAAAAGGGTACAAGCAGATAGCAAATAACGACCGACGGACAACAAAAGGGTACATGCAGATAGCAAATAACGATTGACGGACAACAAAAGGGTACATGCAGATAGCAAATAACGACCGACGGACAACAAAAGGGTACAAGCTGATAGCAAATAACGATTGACGGACAACAAAAGGGTACAAGCAGATAGCAAATAACGACCGACAGCTACTTTTTGTTTGATACCTCTTAAAATTACTACGACATATGAAGTGATATAAATTAGAAAATGCGATGAGACTTTTTGTTTTGTCTTAGGATAATGGAACCAGTTAAAACAGTTATTTGATTCAAAAACTAAAATAGTAAAACAAAATGTAAAAGAGAACGTGGCTACAGGTAGAGGTGTTACATATACTGTTGTTATAATTCTACCAAAACATTTCTAAATACGACTAGTTTTAGTTTTCAACAAGTATACTTTTTAGATATGCCTGCTTAACTGATTCAAAAAAAACTAGTTTATTATTTCTTACATATTGATAATCGTCTTTTACCATTGTTGGGTTAAGTTCCCTTACATTCTCATCACTCCAAAGCGTTATCTCAGCTATAACTGCTAATAACCCAAGTCCTTTTTCAGTAAGGGTATAAATATTTGATTTTTGATTCCCTTCCAACTTTCCTTTTCTGATAATGCCTACTTCTTCCAACATCTTCAAACGAGCGGATAAAATATTAGAGGCAATACTTTCTGCCGATGAGGAAAAATCTTTAAAAGTTTTTTTATGGTCAAATATCATATCTCTGATTATCAACAAAGTCCATTTATCACCAATTATATCTAGTGCAGAAGAAATAGGACACTGACATCTAAAATCAACATTCATAATATTTATTTAATAATTATTACTTTCAATATAAAAGTAATATCCTTATTTTTGCTTTCGAAACAAAAGTAATAAATAAAATTTAAAAAATGGGAAACAAAGAAAGTTACACTGAAAGTACTGTTGCTGAAAACCCAGCATACATAATGGTTCAAATGAAAGTAAATAGTCTTGAAGAACTGAATAAACGTTATGCACAATTTGCCATTCCAATTTTATTGAAGCATGGAGGTCAAATGATTGCTGGCACTCCTTCGCCAAAAGTGAAAGAGGGGGATTGGACCGGAAACTGGGCTGCAGTACTTCGCTTTCCTAGTATGGAGGCAGCTGAAGGGTGGTACAACTCAGAGGAGTATCAACCCTATAAAAACCTTCGCATCAACGAATTACAATCTGAAGCAGGTAGGGTTGTAATAATAGAAGGGCTTTAGCAGTTAAACCTAGATTTTGCAATAGAAATTCTATTCCAAGCTAAAAATGCTTCAAACACCATTATTTGCTTGATTTTTGTTATTATCATTCACTTTGCTTGCTAATAAAAAATCTACTCAAACACTTGTCTTTATTGCGTTTTAGCTTTCATTAAGAATACTACTGCTATATCTTGTTTAAAGTTTGTAAAGTAGGTATTCAAATTGATTAAATCAACGACAGTTATTGATGAAGTCACTATTATAAATTTAATTAAACATTAAAAATGAAAAAGGTATTAGTAACAGGTATATCAGGATATGTAGGTCAACATTGTGCTGCTGAATTGTTGAAACAGGGTTATTTAGTAAGAGGCTCAGTAAGGAGTTTATCCAAAACTGATGAAGTATTAAAGGGTATTTCAAAATATATAGCCCCTAAATGGAACTTAGAATTTTGTGAGCTTGACTTAATGAAAGATGAAGGTTGGGACAAAGCTTTGGAAGGATGTGATTTTTTACTGCATGTTGCTTCACCTTTTGTAGTAAAAGAACCAAAGGATGAAAATGAATTGATAAAGCCAGCAGTTGAGGGTACGCTTAGAGCTTTGAAAGCTGCAAAGAAGGCAGGTGTAAAAAGGGTTGTAGTTACCTCTTCTATAGTAGCAATGTTTGGAGGGGCTAAGACATCTGTAAAAATTAATCAAGATAGCTGGACTGATGTAAATGCAAAGAATGTAACCGCTTATTTAAAGAGTAAAACTTTGGCTGAACAAAGTGCATGGGATTATATTAAAAACCAGACTGGGGATAATAAACTTGAAATGGTAGTTATTAATCCAGGTCCAATTTACGGTCCAACTCTTACGGGTAACTTAGGCAATGAAGCGATGGAAACTTTTAAAAAATTAATTGCTGGAGAAATGCCAATGATTCCTAATGCTGGTATTGTAATGTCGGATGTAAGAGACATAGCTGCAATACATGTTCAGGCTCTGGAAAATGAAAGTGCCAATGGCAAAAGATTCATTGTAACAACTGAAAGACCGTATTCATTTCAGGAATTAGCTCAAATATTGAAATCAAACGGATACTCCAAAGTAAGTACCAGACTGGCTCCAACCTTTTTATTGAAGATTATGGCAAACTTTAATGCAGAAATGAAAGGGATGTTGCCATTTGTTGGAATTACCGTTGATGCAGACATAAGTGATACAAAACGCACTTTCAACTGGCAACCCATACCTTTTGAAAAGACTGTTTTAGATACTGCTAAATCAGTGGAGAGTGTAATGAATGGCATAGCATAAAACTATTTAATATTTTTTTCTTATAAATTAAATTTAAAAAAATGACAACACAAGAAGTTGCAAACAACATGGTAGCACTTTGGAGACAAGGTAAAGGTGCAGAAGTACAAGAAACTATGTATGCAGAAGATGCAAAAAGTATTGAACCGAATGCAAATATGTTTCCTGTTTTAATGGAAGGGCTGGAAGCTATTAAAAGTAAAATGAGTCATTTTCAAGGAAGCATTGAGGAGTTTCATGGTATGACAATTTCAGACCCAATTGTAGCAGGTAACTTTTTTTCATTAACCTGGAAAGTAGATGCAACTTTTAATGGAAGAGGTAGATCAAATTTTGAAGAGGTTTGTGTTTATGAAGTAAAAGATGATAAAATAATATTGGAACAATTCTTTTATTAATTTTCAATAAACCCAGATTATGCAATAGGAATTATATTCCAAGTTCCAAATGCTTCAAAGACAAGCGTTTGCTTGTTTTTTTGTTATTGCCATAGTTCACTATGATTGCTAACAAAAAATCTGCACAAACACTCGTCTTTGTTGTGTTTGTAGCTTTCATAACGAATCCTACTGCATCACCAGGTTTTAGTACAAAATTTCTAGCTTTTAAATCTTTATTCAATTTTATGGTTTGCGAACCCAACCAACACACTATAAATTGAGTTGATTATTTGAGCTTTAAATAACACATTGTTGGCAATTAAATATCTTATCTTAAATTGTATATTTATTAACCTACATTTGGAAGATTAGTTTATTAGGTTAAAATAAAGAAAATGTCCAGACACAATTTCAGTGATGCTATAGTTTTCACTTTGAATAATACCGATATTCATCATATTTATTCTGCAATGACACTACATAGTATAGAACTTATGCTGAATTATGAAAGTGAAAGTGCTATAAGATTTTTTAACAATTCAGCGTTCTTTGACTTAAACAGTTTTAACCTCCTTAAAGATGTGGTTTCAAATGAGGGTAATACAAGAGTTGAAATGAATTTGCAACAACTAATTGTATACTTTGCAAGTGTTGACTTTGTTTGTAGAATGATTATTGAAGATGATGAAATTTTTAATAAGATTATTACGGATGCAGACAATGAAGATCAGGAAATTATCAAATCAAAGTTTCTGGCTTTCGGATCTGTAGCAACTAAAAAATTAAAGACTGACTTTAAAGATAATATTAATTTTATGTATGCAGTTAAACAAATAACTTCATAGATTCAAAAGAAAGAGCCCATGAAATAAATTCCATGGGCTCTTATTATACATTCTAACAAGCTAAACCTATCTTATTATTATCTTTTAAAATAAGGAACTTCGTTGTGTGATTCCTGCTCTTTTTGTTGCCAGTATGCCAAGGTTACTACATGACCACCAGGAGTTCTTAGTAATCTGCCAAATACTGCATTAATTGGATTAAATGCAAGATTAGTTACCCCAACTGTATACGTTACCGGTGGCGGCGGAGGTGGTGGTGGTGCAACTTCACCTTCTGCTAATGGCTTTGCAGGTGCAGCTTTGGGCGGAGCGGTCTCTCCTACTTCTACCACAAAATCATTCTTGGTTAATAGTTCTTTTAAAAAGGCTGCTCTTTCTGCACTGATTCCTTTTTCTACCAGCGCACATTTAACGCCATTTATTTCTTCGTCGGTATGATTCTTATTAATTGCCATTATTGTTTGTCTTACTAATGAATAATAACTATTTAACTAACTGATAAATGTATTGGTATAATCCACCACATAGTCCAGATCCTACTACCCCAATTACACATATAATCATTGCAATACGTGGTTGAATAGCAATAGGTAATTTCTCGATAGATGTATCTGATTTATCAATGAAAATATTCTTTACTACATTTAGATAATAGTACAATGAAATAACCATATTGATAGCCGCAATAGCTATTAACCAATAGGCTCCTTTCTCTGCTCCTGATAACAATAAAAAGAACTTACCAAAGAACCCTGCAACAGGTGGAATACCGGCTAAAGAGAATAAGGAAATACCCAGCATCCAGGAAAGCATTTTATTATTAAGATAGAAGCCTTTATAATCGTTGATATTTTCTTTTCCTGTCAACCCTTGAACCAAGGCTATTACACCAAACGCACCAAGGTTAGAGAAGATATAAACCACTATAAAGTATACTACAGAAGCTGCGGAAGTATGTGTACCTCCTGATAAACCAATGAGTATAAAACCCACCTGCGATATAGATGAGAATGCAAGGAAGCGTTTGATATTGGTTTGACGGAGTGCAAATAAATTACCAATTATCATGGTAAATAAAGACACTATAACAATAAGGTAATACCATGAATGAGCATACAATGCAAACACATTGAATAATACAGTGATGAATACAAACAATACGGCCCCTTTGGATATTACAGACAAATAAGAAGTAACGGCTACAGGAGAACCTTCGTAAACATCGGCAGTCCATAAGTGAAAAGGAACAGCAGAGATTTTAAATCCGAATCCTGCGAAGATTAACACGAAAGCAAATAACTGTAAAGGTGTATTTAATTGAATAGCACTTGCTACTTCACCAAAACTTAATGTACCGGTAGTACCATATAAGAAGGAGATACCTAACAACATTAAACCAGAAGAGAATGCAGAAGAAATAATTAATTTCAATGCTGCTTCGGAAGAACGTTTAAGGTGTAGATCGAAGTTGGCTAATGCGGCTAAAGGAATAGTAGATAATTCGAGTGATAGATAGAACATCAGGAAGTGACGGGAAGATATCATGAAGCACATACCTAATAAGGTAGATAACAACAGGATATAAAACTCGGCAGTATGTTCGTAATCCTTTAACCAGGTGGATGCCTGTAAGGAGATTATTAAGGTACCAAATACCAGTATATTCTTCTGCAATAAAGCAAAGCCATCGGTATGAAACATATCACCGAACACATTACCCTCGGGCTGAACAATAAAACCCAGTATGAGGCTTGCAAGCAGCAATCCGTTGGTTACATTCGCTACCAGTTGATTAGATAGTTTATCACTTCCTACTTTAATCACCAGCAATAACATGATGGTTATAGCAATGATTAATTCGTGATGCATCAATATGAAATAGTTAGTCTGCATAATCTGATTAATTAGTTTAAATTATCTGGCAAGGTGTTGAATAATATCGTTAGAAACAGGTGCTATCAGATTGGTGAGCCAGAAAGGCGCCATACCGATGGCTAATATTCCCACCATTAATAAAATAGAAGCTGTTTTTTCAGTCCAGGTAGCATCGGTCAAAGCAAGGTGATGTGAATCAGTCATTGGTCCGAAGATGGTCTTGCCAGTAGCCCGTAGTATGTACACTGCTGTTACCACTATAGAAGCACAGGAAAGAATAGTTGCGATGCGATAAAGCTTATCTGCATTCTGCCATGAACCAACAAATACAGTCATCTCGGCTACGAAACCACTTAAGCCTGGCAAGCCTAAAGAACAAAGACCTACAATGACAAAGATGGTAGAAATGAAAGGCATTATTTTTAATAATCCACCCATCTGTGCTACTAATCTTGTATGCGTACGACTGTATACCATGCCAATAACGGCGAAGAATAAGGCAGTCATTAAACCATGCGAAACCATTTGCATCACTGCCCCAGTTATAGAAGTTTTGGTAAGCATACCAATACCCAGTAATACAAAACCACAATGGCTTACAGAAGAGTAAGCATTGATATACTTTAAATCCTTCTGCATCATGGTAGCAAAGGCACCGTAGATGATAGCGATAGTAGCTAATGCAATTACATAAGGTGCATAATAATGTGCTCCTTCAGGCATTAAATAAGTAGCTACTCTTAAGCAACCATAACCACCGAGTTTCATAGAGATACCTGCCAGGAACATAGACCCGGCAGTTGGAGCAGAAGAGTGACCATCTGGCACCCATGTATGGAAAGGAAACAATGCAGTAAATATGCCAAAACCTACGAAGGCAAATGGGAAGAATAATATTTGTGATGACTTAGATAAATGCGCCTGAGATAGTTGCAACATATCAAATGTATGTGCTCCCGAAGACTGGAAATAAATGCCTGCTAATCCAACAAAAACAAATCCAGAACCAGCCATCAGCATTAAAGCAAGCTTCATGGCACTATATTCTTTTTTACCGCTTCCCCATATTCCTATTAATAAGAATTTTGGTAATACAGCAACTTCGAGGAAGAAGAATAAAGTGAAAATATCCAGAGAGATAAAGAAGCCATAAGCTCCTGCACTCAATAATATTAGTAAGAAGAAAAACTCTTTGCTTAACCAGTCCTGTGCCCATGAAACCAATACTCCAGCAACTACTACAAATGCAGTTAGTAAGATCATTGCAATAGACACTCCATCAACCCCTACGTGGTAATGAATATTCCATGCCTGATACCATACAGCATCAAACTGAAATGCAGGCGTATTGATGGCAGGTAATTTTATGTATTGCCAGAACAATACTATAGACATAATTAGTTGAACGGAAGAACCGAATAAAGCAATCCACTTAATCTGCTGGGTACCTTTTGCAAACAGTATTCCAAGACAAGTAAGTATTGGTAATATGATAAATAAAGAAAGGTTCATGAATGATGTTATTTAATAAGATAAATAAAGATTAATGCTAATGCTGCCACTCCACCAAAGAAGTATAAAAGATATTGTTGAAGTCTACCAGATTGTATGCCTTTAATACTTTCTGAAACAGCAGCAGTAACCGATGCGCTGAGATTTACAGCACCATTAATGATGTTGGTATCTATCCAGGCAGCTGGTCGGCCAATCAGATTAAAGATAATTTTCTTGGTAACAAAAATGTATAGTTCATCAATATAAAACTTCTTACAGATAGCAGTATATACCCCTCCTAACCCTACAGCAATAGCAGAAGATTTACTGTTCTCATTCTTATACAGCATCCAGGCAATTGCAATTCCAATTACCGCTAAAGTAACAGGCAATGCAGAGAAACCAAGATCAATATGTGTAGGTAATACTAAACCATCGGAACTAACAAACTGACCGAATGGAACTAAACCAGCCCCTATAGAACAGATAGCTAATAAGATCAAAGGAAGTTTCATAGCCCAACCTGCTTCGTGGTGATGATCGCCATGAACGTGTGCTTCTTTGTTCCAGAAAATACTGAAGTATAAACGGAACATATAGAAAGCTGTAACACCCGAAGTAATTAATGCTAACCAGTACATTGTTTTATTCTCGTGGAAACAAGCTGTCAGTATTTCTTCTTTACTAAAGAAGCCTGCAAAAGGAGGAATACCAGAAATTGCCAGACAGCCAATCAGGAACGTAATATTAGTAACAGGAAGATATTTGCGTAAGCCTCCCATTGCACTCATATCATTATTGTGAACAAAGTGAATAATTACCCCTGCACCTAAGAACATCAATGATTTAAAGAATGCATGGGTAAATAAATGGAACATAGAAGCTAAGTAACCTAAGCCATTTTCGCCACCATATTTTGCCATACTTAAAGAGAACATCATGTAGCCAATCTGCGACATGGTAGAGAATGCAAGCACCCTCTTGATATCGGTTTGCGTACAGGCAATAATAGCTGCAAACATGGAAGATATAATACCTACATACCCTACTAAATGTAAAGCAGCTTCGGTATTAGAAAAGATAGGGAATAACCTTGCCACGAGGAACACACCTGCTACCACCATTGTTGCCGCATGGATTAATGCAGACACTGGTGTAGGACCTTCCATTGCATCTGGCAACCAGATATGTAAAGGGAACATTGCAGACTTACCAGCACCACCCATAAAGATTAAACATAGTCCCCATGTAAGAGCAGATATACCTAAGAAAGACCCTGTAGTAATGCTTAAATATTCTGGTGATTGAAGGTTGGTTAGTTTAGCTATTAATAATTTGAAGTCTAATGTTTCGGCATGGAAAGAAAGAATTAAAATACCAATCAAAAAACCTAAATCTGCAAAGCGCGTTACGATGAATGCTTTCTTGGAAGCCGCTACTGCAGAAGGTTTCTCGTAATAGTATCCAATTAATAAGAAGGAAGATACCCCCACTAATTCCCAGAACATGTATATCTGAAATATATTGGAAGACAGTACCAGTCCTAACATAGAGAAAGTGAACAATCCAAGGAAAGCATAGTAGGTAGCAAAGCGCTCCTCTCCTTTCATATATTCCAGACTAAAGATATGTACCATCAGGGAAACGAAAGTTACTACTACCAGCATCATCACCGATATAGGATCTATCATAGCACCTATCTGAATAGATATTGTAGGCGTAAAACTTAACCAGGTATGATTCATTAAAACAATACTCTGATAAGCTCCATTTATTTTTTCTGAATCGAAGAAATAACTCTTAGCCACTATTAATGATAATACACAGGAAACCAGCAATGCCAATGTACCGATAGTACCAGAGAATTCTTTTAGATATTTCCGTCCAAATATACCCAGCAAAACAAAGCTTGCTAATGGGAGAATTGGAATCAGTGCAACATAATATTCATTCATAATAATTCAATTCAATTGTTAATCCTTACCATTTTAATTCGTTAGCATCTTCTACATCTACAGAATGATGACTACGGTATAAGTTAATAATAATAGCAATAGCTACAGCAGCTTCGGCAGCAGCAATGGTGATAATAAATATGGTAAAGAACAGTCCTTCCAGTTGATGAGGATACAGGTATTTATTGAAGGCTACAAAGTTGATATTTACACTATTCAATATTAGCTCGATAGACATCAGCATAGTGATAACATTTCTTCTTGTAAGCAAACCATACATTCCTATAAAGAACAATCCCACACTAAGGAATAATATTTGTATAAGCGGCGTTTGTGACATATAATAAGTTTATAATTATTCAACACTATTTACGTTAGCAGATCCTTTTCTCATAGCTATTACTATACAACCAATCATTGCAGCCAGCAGCAGGATACTCGCCAATTCGAAAGGCAAAGCGTAGCCTCCTTTTTCTGTACTGATTAATAAGGTTCCGATATTAGCAACATCTCCATTTAAAGCAGCACCAGTAGGTGTTGTAAAGGAATGATGATATACTAAATGCAGTACTAAAGCTATTCCAAACAAAGAAGCTAAACCAGCAAATACCTGTCTCATTACCGGAGGCTTTGGCATATTGTCGTTTGCATTATGTGTAAGGAAAATAGAGAAGATAATCAGTACTACTATACCCCCCACATATACAATGGTTTGTACCGCAGCAATAAACTGAACATCCATCCAATAGTATAGTGCAGCTATTCCTATTAAAGAGAACAGCAACCATATAGCACTACGGAAAATTTTAGCAGAAGTTACTGCCAGAAATGCAGCGCCCAGTATAAAGGCAGCTATGCAATAAAATATAATTAATGATGCGTCCATTATTCTACTCCCTCCCTGATTTTAGAACCATTGTTATTTAATCTTTTGATCAGCATATTTCTATCCGGTACGCTATGTTCAAAAGTGTTAGCCATTACAATTGCATTGGTAGGACAAGCCTCAACACAGAGGTTGCACATGGTACACATATCCAAGTGATAAATGTGTTGATCCACTGCTTTCTTTTTCTTGCCTTCTGCATTTACCTCAAACTTGGTGATTACTTTAATAGAACCATTTGGGCAAGCCAGTTCGCAGGAAGTACAACCAGTACAAGCATGTTCGTTATTCTCGTCATGCGGCATAATAACTTCCCCTTTAAAACGGTCGGCCATTTTAAGGGTAGCCCTATTATCCGGGTACTCCTGTGTAATAATTTCTTTAGGATGCGTGAAGTAATAGCCTGTCAGCTTCATCCCTGTAGCCAAAGACTTTACTGCACTTGCAACCTCTTTTATATAATCTACTATATACATACTTTGAATGTTTTGTGGGTTCTAAAAATGCAGATGATAAATAGCTACTACGGTCATTACCAATAAATTCACCATGCTGATTGGCAACAGATATTTCCATTCCAGATTCAATAACTGATCTATTCTAAGACGAGGGAAAGTCCAGCGGAACCACATGATAACAAATATCAAAAAGAACGTTTTTCCAAAGAACCAGATGGAAGAAGGAATGTAATCCATAACATGATTAAATCCTTGCATATGACCAATATGGAAAGGCATCCAACCACCTAAGAATAAAGTAGCACCTACAGCACAAACAATAAAGATATTGATATACTCAGCCAGGAAGAATAAGGCGAAACGCATACCTGAATATTCGGAGTGGAAACCTGCAGTTAATTCACTTTCTGCTTCAGCTAAATCGAATGGCGCTCTATTGGTTTCTGCGGTAACTGCAATCAGATATATAACGAAAGCAACGATGGCAGGAATATGTCCTTTAAAAATCCACCAGCCAGTTTCCTGAGAAGCAATGATATCCGATACTTTAAGGCTACCACACAATACTATTATAGTAAGGATAGAAAGACCTGCAGACAATTCGTAACTAACTATCTGCGCACCACTACGCATAGCCCCTAACAATGAATATTTATTGCTACTTGCCCATCCTCCCATCAAAATACCAATAACAGATATAGAAGAAATAGAGGTGATAAATAATATACCAATGTTTAAATCCCAGATATGAAAACGCTGAGCAAAGTTTACAGGAGCCAAGATCAACATTGCAGCAATCATTACTATAAATGGAGCCAGATTGAATAAGAATTTATCAGCATGTGTAGGCACAATACTTTCTTTCATTATCAGTTTAACTGTATCAGCAGTACTCTGTAATAACCCCCACGGTCCTACTCTATTAGGTCCCATTCTAATCTGCATAAATGCAGCCACTCTTCTTTCCATGATTACCAGTACCAAACCCAGCACAGCAAACAATGCTATAGCTAAGATTACTATCAGTACGGTCTCCACTGCCAGCACCAGTATTGGGCTCATGTGAGCATTTAACCATGCCTGCAGCCATTTTGTAATATGTTCGAAACTAATCATCTTATAATATTGATAAATTGTTAAATTGTCAAATTGTTCAATTGGTATTTACTCCTGTCTCCTCACTCCTATCTCCTTGTATTTATTTATCTATCTATATCAGGAATTACTAAATCCAATGTACCCATAGAAGCAACCAAGTCACCTATCTTGCTACCTTTTGTAATATGGTCTAAACAAGAAAGATTGGAGAAGCCAGGACTTCTGAATTTAATTCTGTAAGGAGTAGTTCCACCTTCACTCACTACAAACACTCCAAGTTCTCCTCTTGCAGTTTCAGCTCTTTGATAGAACTCTCCTTTAGGCAGTTTCAATACCGCTTTAGTCTTTGCCTGAAAATCTCCTTCCGGTATATTATCAATCAATTGTTCTATGATAGAAATGGATTGTTTAATCTCGTTCATTCTCACCATATACCTTGCCATAGAATCACCTGCAGTTTCTATTACTTCCTCAAACTGAACCTTATTATATACATCGTAAGGATATAGTTTTCTTATATCGCAACGAACTCCGCTTGCACGGGCAGTTGGGCCACTACATCCATAAGAAATAGCATCTTCGTAAGTAAGTAATCCCACTCCGTTTACTCTGTTCTGGAAGATAATATTTCCAGTAACCAATTCTTCGTATTCGTGTAGTTTAGATTTCAATAAAGGAAGAAATTCTTTAGATACTCTGTAAACAAATTTCTCATGTGGATCGTGCATTACACCACCAGGCACCATGTAGTTCATAGTAAGTCTGGCACCACAGGTATCTTCCATTATTTCGGTCAGTAATTCTCTTTCTCTAAATGCATAGAAGTAAGGCGTAAACGCACCCATATCCATTGCCATTGCTCCCCACCAAAGTAAGTGTGATGCAATACGGGTAAGCTCATCCATGATGACTCTTATGTATTGTGCTCTTTCAGGAACTTCTACCTGTAAAGCCTTCTCTACCAGTAATGCACAGGCATGATTATTTATATGAGAAGACAGATAATCCATACGGCTTGTAACATAGATATACTGACGATAAGAAAGGCTTTCGCACATCTTTTCAATTGATCTATGAATAAAACCTAAGTCGGGATCTACCTTCTTAATAGTTTCTCCGTTTAAGGTGATTACCAGGTGCAACACTCCATGCGTAGCAGGGTGTTGAGGCCCGATATTAATGGTATAATCATCCGATTCCTTCATAGCCACAAAGGATGGCTTTAAAGTATTATCGCTGTTCAGAAGTTCATTTATATGATACATATAATTGTATTATTATTTAATGTTCCCTTAGCGGGATGGTCTTTATAATTTAATCATATTAATAGGGTCTTCGTAATCTTTTCTTAATGGGAAACCAACCCAGTCGGCAGGAAGAATCAGCTTTCTAAGATCAGGATGGTTTTTAAATTCCACACCAAACATTTCAAATACTTCTCTTTCATGGAATTCAGCTGTTCTCCAGATATCACAAACTGTTTCAACAACAGGAGTTGTTCTATCCAGTTTACATTTCACCACAATTGTATGTCGATGTTTGGTAGAGCTAAGGTGATACACCATTGTTAGGTGTGATTTCCAATCAACACAGGTAAGACAGAACAGATAATCGAAATATAATTCGGCAGAAGCTTTTAGTTGAGTAGCAAAAGGCTTCCAATCGTTTGGTTCTACATGTACATTTAACCATTCTCCTCCCTCTTCGAATGTAACGGAAGGGAGTAATTCGGTTAACTGTATTTTTAAAGCTTCAATTTCCATGTTATTCTATTTAAAAACTAAAAACTAAAAAAAGAAAAACTAAATTGTTTAATGGTCTAATAGTTTAATTGTTGAATTGTTATATTGTTTAATAGTCAAATTTGAATTATGTACTCATTATCAAATTATCACACTGTATAATTATCACATTTTCCTATCTTCATCGGTACCGAACTGTCTCTTCTGCTGATCTCTTGTAGTACCATTCTTAATTTGTTCCTGTAAGGTGATTAATGCATGCATCAATGCTTCGGGACGTGGAGGACAACCAGGGATATAAACATCTACTGGTATTACGTGATCCACACCTTTTACTACAGAATAGGTATTATAAAAGAAAGGACCTCCGCTAATAGCGCAAGCCCCCATTGCAATTACATATTTAGGATCAGGCATCTGATCGTACAGTCGTTTTAATGCTGGTGCCATTTTATTAACGATAGTCCCTGATACGATTATTAAATCGGCCTGACGAGGAGTAGCTCTTACCACCTCGAAACCAAATCGGGAATAGTCGTATTTAGCAGAAGCTGCAGACATTAATTCTATTGCGCAGCAACTGGTACCAAAGGTTAAAGGCCATAAAGAGTTTGATCTGGCCCAGTTTACAACATCCTGTAACGCTCCGACCATAAAGCCGCCTTCATGAGCATTCTCTACTACTCCCGGAAAAGGGAGGTTGCCTTGTGGCGTATTATTTACATCCATTTTAATGCTCCTTTTTTATGTGCGTAAAGAAATCCCATAAAGAGTATGAAAAAGAAAATGATTATTTCAATCAGTGCAGGTAAACCTGTTTGTTTTACAACTACAGCCCAAGGATACATGAATACCAGTTCCACATCGAATACTAAAAAGATTAATGCGAAAAGGTAATAACCAACATTAAACTGGTTGTAAGGCGTGCCTTCTGATGGAATACCACACTCGTACGCCTCTCCTTTTTGAATGTTGGTTGTTTTCTTTACAAAGATTTGTGCAATTAAAATACCTCCTGCCGAGAAGGCGATAGCTGCTATGGCTAATGCAATGAGTGTGAATGAACCCATAATCGTTATTTGTTTGCTAACATATCAACATTTTCTTATTCAGCAATACACTGTTGATAAAGTTATACTTTCTGGTAATAATTTTCTTTAATTAATGAATGTTGTCAAGACAAAGACTGTCCTAAAAACTTTGTCAAAATTAGTAGTTTAGAGTTCCAACAACGAATGACATTCGTCAGTATTTGGGGTAATTGTTATCATATAGCTTTATATCAGGTATAAAATGAAGGTTTATTATACTATTTTAATTAGATATTAATGAATAAGTAAATATCAAAATGACATTTTAGGTCAGTAGTTTTTATCTCAAAGGTTGTATATCGTAAAAAGGGTGGCTAATATTCGAATGTATCCTCCCTCCCAACAAAAAAATAAAACGTTTTATTAAGACTTCACCCATTTCTTTTTTGTTTGAACTATTAATAATGTAGCAGTAATTTGATTTTAATGGAAGCCAAATCTGCCTAGAGTATTCAATACAAACATAAAATTTGTATGATGTGATTTTTTACAATAGCAGTATTGTTTTAATCATCACAATTATTAATAGCATCCCAATTCTTTAAAGTTACTTCAAAAGTTTGAGTCTTATTGACAACATAACTAGCAAGGGTTCTGTTTAGGAACTAGGCGTTTGAATACTCCTGAAATGGATACTTTTTACAAACTGATTACTTTTCTGTTGATGCTTTCACTTTAAGAGTATGTTTTATCTTATTTGCTTTGTAGGTAAGATCGGCATAATCCTTGCTAAGGATGGTGACATGTCCCATTTTTCTTCCGGGTTTTGTATCTTTTTTACCATAGATATGCACAAAGGTGTTTGGCATCTTTAATACCTCTTCCAATCCATCATATACAGGCTTTCCTGTAAAGCATTCCTCCCCTATCAGATTGACGATTGCAGATGGCAATATTTCTTTGCTATTGCCCAATGGATATTCGAGTATTATTCTCCAAAGCATATCGTACTGACTACTATAATTTGCCTCTATAGTATGATGACCACTATTGTGAACTCGAGGAGCCGTTTCGTTTACCCATACATCTTCATTTCTATCCACAAAAAGCTCAACAGCAAAGAGTCCGGGGCTATTTAAATGTTTTACTACTGCCAGTGCAAGCGCTTCGGCTTTCCATAATACTTTCTGGGTTAAACGTGCTGGAGATAGCTGATAATCCAAAAGATTTAATGATGGATCTATCACCATTTCGGCTGGAGGATAGATTACATTCTTTCCATCAGTCCCTACTCCTACGATTATAGCAATCTCTTTTTGAATATCCACCATCTTTTCCAGTACAGAGGGGACATTAAAACCAAGTGTTATATCGTTTTTATCTTTTATTACCTGAACACCTCTACCATCGTATCCCCCCTGTCCTATTTTATGCACTGCAGGAAGGAAATCCAAGTGATTGCTCAGTTCACTGGCAGACTGCGTTACCACAAAAGCGGGAGAAGGTATCTGGTGTTGTTTGTATAGTTCTTTCTGGGTAATTTTGTTCTTGATAATATTGATAGCAGCAGGGCTGGGATATACTTTTACCCCTTCTTTTTCCAGCTGCAATAAAGCTTCAGTATTTACTTTTTCTATTTCAATGGTAATGGCATCCAACCCTTTGCCAAAGGCGTATACATCGTTGTAATTAGTTATATCTCCTAACACAAAGTGATGACATAAATGAGCCGCAGGACAGTTTGCATCGTTTTCTAACACGTAGGTTTCCACTTCATAATTAGCCGCTGCCTGCAATAACATTCTACCTAATTGTCCTCCTCCTAATATGCCTGCTTTCATGTAATGTATTATATAGATTAAATAGTGGTAATAAGCACTCCACCAATGCTGCAATATTAAAACAAAAAGCGATGAGGGTAATGACGAATTATACCAATTGACAGTTTAAAGAGCTATTTTAATCTCTCAATATTATTAGCATAGCCTCATCACCAACAATTCACTTATAAGAGCGCCTATTAGCATACATTTTATATTAAAGCAATAATGCTAAATTTATTCAATGATAATTTGAGAAGGGTTGACTTACATTAAAAACAGTCATTCGAGAATTTGTCTCCTAGCCTACAGGCTCTCATACACCACTGGTGTCTCCTTGTCTCTCCCACTAAAGTGGGATCAACATTTTGGCATACGCCAAAACCGGACCGGCTGATTTGGCTTGTGTATGAACGGGTGAATAAGCTGATATAAGCTGATTATTTTACAAAAAAGATGAGTACTAAAAAATTGCATATAAGTGAGAATGGAGTTAGAATCCGATTGTCATATAGTTGAGTATTATCTATAAATTCTTCAACAAATTGGGATTAATTATTCTCAATATTTGATTTAAAGAAAACTAAAAAGCCTGCAAAATCTTTAGAGACTTTGCAGGCTTCTTTATTTCAAAGCAATTAATTACCCTTAATAGATACAGCTTTACTTAGTGCGCTTACACCAAGGTTATTGATAACATAAAAATAAAAATGGTAGTCTACACCTTTTGTAAATCCAGTAAAATGTTTCTTACGGTTATGGTTCAGGTCGAAGAATAATCTGTAAGGCAACCCAGCTGGTAAAACCAAATGACCAGCAGCATCGATGCTGATCTCTTTGGAAAGCAGCTGACCTTCCGTAACTATACAACCATACTGATGTGCAGAACCAAAAGATTCGCATTCCGCATTGATAGCACCAGCAACAGAACCATGAGAAACTATTATTTCGATTGGAGCAGTCAATAGACCTTGTTTACCAGCTTCGCCGAAATAAGTAGGTTCAAAACCAGCCAAGGCAATTACCCCAGCATCTCCAGCAGCAACGACTTCTACATAGCCTGCTAATAAATCAATTTTAGAAACCAATAATTTACGGGCAACAATATAAGGCGCCTTCTGAGACAAACCACCTTGTTTGTAAGCAGCATATGCTTGTTGTTCCGCTGCAATAAGAACAGACAATTCCGCTTCTGTAATTGGTAAAGAAGGCTCCTTAGAAGGATCGAAATTTTTAGGATTGCCAAACACGCCAGTTTTTACTTTATCTGCAAATAAAGGCAGATTTACCGCGGAAAGAAAATGATAATTTAAACTACAATGAATTTGATGTGGCATAATAACAAGCTTTAATAGTAGAACAATTTTGATTAAGTATTTATGAATTAACTGTCTAATTATCTATCCTTTATTAAAAGGATTACCAAAAGAAAGATTTAATATTCATTCAAACTATGATATTAGTCAGTTCATTAATATTAATATAGATTACTAGAGAAAAGATGACAAACAAATGAAACATTATACATACTAGTCCTACATAAAAACGCCTCACTATATTTTATACTGAGGCGTTTTTAATTTATTTAAACTGATTTAATTACTGGGATGCTTCCACTTGGCTATCTGAATGGTGTTTGTATTTAAATACAATAGGGAAAATCACCGCTAGTACTAAAGCATAAATTGCAAAAGAATGCCATATGCCATGCCAATCTTTACCTGTGCTACTAGTAAAGTAAGTATCAATTACATAACCACTCACCTTACTTCCAAGATATGCACCGATACCATTAGTCATCATCATAAATAGCCCTTGTGCACTAGATCTGATTTTAGAATCGGTAGTAGTTTCTACGTATAATGAACCTGAAATATTAAAGAAGTCGAAGGCCATACCATAGACAATACAGGAGAGGATAATCATCCACAAGCCTTCCGCAGGATTACCAAAAGAGAATAATCCGAACCTTAATACCCAAGCAACCATTGAAAAAACCATTACATTTTTAATACCAAACTTTTTCAGGAAGAAAGGTATTGTAAGGATAAATAAAGTTTCGGATATCTGAGAAATACTCATAATAATAGTAGAGTATTTTACTACAAATGAGTTAGCATATTCTGGCATCTTTGTAAAGTCACTTAAGAAGGAATCTCCGTACATATTTGTTAACTGCAAAGCAGCACCAAGGAACATAGAGAAGAACAGGAACAATGCCATTTTTGAATCGGCAAAGAGCTTAAAGGCATTTAAACCAAGCATCTCCATTATACCAGCATTTTTTGCTATTGTTTTCTGAGGAGGACATTTTGGTAATGTGAAAGCATAAATACCC
>Ga0007873_1000162_pt1 | contig 19864 bp, 16 predicted proteins | sample CryBogCBH26May08_FD_71228 | JGI IMG/M metagenome (GOLD analysis project Ga0007873, IMG submission 71228) | Freshwater microbial communities from Crystal Bog, Wisconsin, USA - CBH26May08 | ecosystem: Environmental > Aquatic > Freshwater > Lake | place: Crystal Bog, Wisconsin, USA | collected...
CGCCTGTCCTTTCTTTTTCCAGTTGCATCAGTACATCATTCGCCAGACTACTTGCACCAAAACGGAACCATTCATTATTCATCCATGCATCTCCCAGTGTTTCTTTCAACATCACCAGATAGTGCAATGCAAGTTTAGATTTTGAGATGCCTCCCGCAGGTTTCATCGCTATCATCTTACCCGTTTTATAATAGAAATCTCTGATAGCTTCCAGCATCACGAGCGTAACAGGCATAGTAGCTGCAGGTGATATTTTACCAGTAGAAGTTTTAATAAAGTCGGCACCCGCATACATGGCTATATCGCTTGCACGGCGTACTTTATCCAGGGTTACCAGTTCGCCTGTTTCCAGTATCACTTTCAATCTAGCAGTACCGCATGCTTCTTTGATAGTAGCAATTTCATCAAATACATAATTGTATTCTCCCTGCAAGAATTTACCCCTGCTAATCACCATATCTATCTCATCGGCACCTTCGTTTACTGCAAACTTGGTATCATCAATCTTCACTTTCAGCGAAGCCTGTCCACTTGGAAAGGCAGTAGCTACCGAGGCTATTTTAATACCAGAATCTCCTACGGCTTTCTTTGCAACACTAACCATGGAGGGATACACACAAACAGCAGCCACAGTTGGTAATCCAGGATAAGCATCGTGCAGGTGTTGTGCTTTATAGCAAAGCTGTTTTACCTTACCATCGGTATCCTTTCCTTCGAGTGTGGTAAGGTCTATCATATTCAGGGTGAGCAGTAAGCCATTCAGTTTCGTTTCCGCCTTAATGCTTCTTTTGGTAAACCTCGAAGCCCTTTCTTCTACTCCTACCTGATCGATTGTTGGTGTATACCTAAAATCGGGAATTGTTTTATCAGCAATCATGTTCCGTATTTATATAATCATCAAATGTATAATAAATTAGCTTTATTTATTTAATAAAACCCTTATTTGTGGAGAAAGAAGTGAGGAATGGCCTTGCATTTATTATCCTTTTTCAACCATCAATTATTATTTGTTCTATACTTAAAAGGGCTTCCAGCTCTTACTATCTTTAGTTGTAACATTATTATTCATTCAAGTTGACTTATTTACAACTCCAATAGGATTACAATGGATTCATTACTACTTTGACTGTACTTGTACAACAATATGGTGTAATTATATTGCTTTAAAGTGGGTTATTGCAACAAATTAATCAATTAAAGTAACAATACAATTTATTCATGTAACATTATTATGAACTCATGTGGCCTTTTTAAATATTCATCTTACCTTATTAAACATTCAAATTAAAATAGACAATGAAATAGTTTACAGCCACAATAAGACTGGCAAAAGTGATTAGAAATACCGAACTTTAGATAAAACAACTGTTGTATTGCGATTTTTGTACTAAGCTATTATGCTTCTGCTTTTTATAGTTAGAAGTTCATTTTAATGAGATTTCTATGAAAAAAGGGGTAATATGAGAATAATTGATCATTTGAATTAAATGTCTGTGGAGGAGACTCAATCGTTTGACGTATGCGATGTATTTGTGTCGAGTAGGCAAGGGCGTTTCAGCCCAAGCCTCTCACAGAACCGTGCTTGATAGTCTCCCATCACACGGCTCTTGACATACTAATCACAAAATCATTTCTAAAATATTGACCAATGATAAAACATTGTTGGGTGTGAAGCTTTGATGCTTCTCAACCAATCGTTTGCTTTTAGGTAACTATTTCTCATTGATTTATACTTATACTTTACCCATTTCGCTATTCTTACATCTAGATGATAGAATAATTTATGTACCGACCACTTATCTATCGTGGCATAATACCTTATTATTCCTCTGCTTATTGGTTCGAGTTTTATGGCTATAGCTTGTAAGTCCAGTTTTGTTTGTCTTTGAAAATCCATCTTGCTCCATTTATCTATAATTCGTGTTCTTGATTTCATGCTGATTTCGCAATCAAATCCTAAAAACATTCCCATCCTCGACTTCTTACTCATTGGTTTAAAACTAAACCCTAAGAAATCAAATCGATTGGGATAATTGTTCTTGACATCTCTCTTATAGTTTTTACAGAATACAATCTTCGTTTTCTCTTCACTCAAACGCAATTTACAATCTGTTAGTCTTGCTTTGATGGCTGATAATACTGTTTGACTTTGAGCTTCATTTTCGCAATGTATAACTACATCATCGGCATAACGTACAAATGTTATTGCTGGAAACTCTTTTTCAAGCCATTTATCTAACACATAATGCAAAAATAAATTAGCCAATAAAGGACTAATAACACCTCCTTGCGGAGTGCCTTTGCCCTCTTTAAACACCAATCCTTCCTTAGTTTGTACGGGACTTTCCAGCCATCTTTTCAAATACATTAACACCCACTTTTCTGACACGTGTTTTGTTATTGCTTTCAGAAGCAATTCATGTGATACTTCATCAAAGAAACTCTTGATGTCCATATCTACCACCCAAGCATAGTCTCGTACGTTTTCACGCACTCGAGCAATAGCTTGATGGCTACTTTTGTGTGGACGATAACCATAAGAATTGGGGCTGAAGATCTTTTCAAACCTTGGTTCTAAATAAGTTTTTACTACTTCCTGGGCTATCCTGTCGCTTATGGTGGGTATGCCTAAAGGGCGTGTTCCTCCATTTGCTTTGGGGATAATAACCTCTTTCACTGGTAATGGGAAATAGCTTCCGCTGCTCATTCTGTTCCAAATTTTGTACAGGTTGCCTGATAAATTCTCATTGAATTTATTCAAATCTTCTTCATCTACTCCTGCACTCCCTTTGTTACTCCGAACTTTGCGATACGCTTCTCTAACCATTTCTTTGGTTATTGGAATAGGTCGTGATTTTGTTTCAAATAAATCTTTCATCCTTAAAATAAATTAAGTTGTTTAAATAAGTGAAACTGTATGTCTGCCATCCTTCACTCCATGCTCATTACAAGCACTTCATCGTTACTACAATGGCATCCGTCATCCCTGACAACATCGATACTATAAGCCTTATGGATATTGTCCACTTGTGCCGTTCTCTTTGCAGTTTTCAAGGACTTCCTGAGTTCCTTAAAAGAGCCTAGAAAAGGTTCGTGCCTGCTAAATTGCGGTTGCCCTATAGCCAGTATCACAAGTAACTGCTATAATTGTCGTTTGTCGCAAATAATACAAACTTTTGACAACGGGTAAACTAATCTCACAACTTCATCACAGGTTCATTTTCATTCACCTCCCTTTTCCTTACCTGACTGATTTAATCAGCCTTTTCCTCAACCGTTCAGCACCCTTCAATTACTATCAAAGCACCGTGAGGCGGTTTGCAACCCTCGCTTGTTCAACGATTGCGATAGACCTACTATCATCTCTATTAAAGCATTGATTAATCTATACAAACGACTAATCATTCACAGCACACATTCGCGTTAGTGCCATCAGGGAATCTTTCCTACCACCCTGAACCTACTTTGAATTTGATGCAGATATTAGTGGTAGGAAAGATAGGAAGAGCTGGAACGACCGCTTGCGGAACGCCCTAATCAAAGTAAAAAGTAAAAAACAAAAAGGAAAAAGAATACTATGCTAATTAGCTAATGTGATAATGTGCTGATTAGCTAATGAATACAAGAAATACAAATTTGAAAATTTGGGAATGAATACAATGAAACAATAGATACCGTTCAAATAAATAGACCTCGGCTATTTTACATAACCGAGGTCTTTCTTTATAATCATATTTATTTTTGAATCCTTATCTACATTAATGTTTCAGGAGAATGGTAATTATCAAACCAATAATAGTGAGATACAACGGCACAAACATTCCTATCATCCACTTTAATAAATCAGTTTTATTATTGGCCATTTCCTGTTTAATGGAACCTATCTCCAGTTTCACTTCTGCAATATCTCCTTTGGTAGACAAGACATTTAAATTAACTGCATTGTTGTCTTTTATTTTTCCATCAACAAAACTTACCAATGCTTCGGCTTCTTTCTCCCCAAGCTTTTGCTTGAGTAATTGAAACAATTGAATATCGGACATATTGATTACCATGATATGTATTTGTGTAAATATAGGGCTTATAGGTAAGGACAAAGAACAATTAACAAAATACAGATTAGAGTACTTAGATATTAGTACTTAGACAATACAAAAGACCTCGGCTATTATTAGTAACCGAGGTCTAATATTATTGATGTATTCTCCTGACTCCTATATTCTGACTCCTATCTCCTCTACATATCCTTACCGTGGCACTGTTTGAATTTCTTGCCGCTTCCACAAGGACAAGGATCGTTTCGGCCTGGTAATTTTTCTACTTTAATAGGCTCTTGTTTTACCGGAGTAGGATCGATATAATCATTATCATGACCCGATGCATCTACTTCTTCTTTACGGGTTTTCATCTTGCTTAAATCCGTTTTTTGTTGATGACCTTCTTTCATGTCACCTTCATTTTCTACCGGTATTGCAGCATGGCAAAGGAACTGTACCGTATCGGTATTGATTTCGCCATCCATGTTTTTAAACAAGTTGAAAGCTTCCATTTTATAGATTACCAATGGATCTTTTTGTTCGTATGTGGCAGTCTGCACACTTTGCTTTAGATCGTCCATGGCACGTAAATGTTCTTTCCATGCATCATCGATAAAACCAAGGGTAATACCACGCTCCAAAGCATTGGCCAATTCGGCACCTTCGCTGTTCAATACTTTATCCATATTGGCCAGCACCTGCATTTGTTTTCTACCATCGGTAAAAGGAACAATTACGTTCTCGATATGGGTGCCTTGCTGCTGACGGATATTCTTAAATACCGGCAATGCATTTACACTGATATCATTTTTCTTACGTTGATATTTAGCAATAGATTCGCTATACAATTTCTCTGCTAAATCGGTATCCGACATTCTATTTAATTCATCAGCCGTAATAGCTGTTTCGATACCGAAGTTTACAATGGCAGCCAGTTTAAATGCTTCATGATCCCCCTGATCTTTAAAGGTATTTATAACTCCTTCTGCTACTGAATAAAAGGCATTATCTAAATCGAGTGCAAGACGTTCGCCGAACAATGCATGATGACGTTTTGCATAAATAACAGTACGTTGTTTATTCATTACATCATCGTATTCCAACAGACGTTTACGAATACCAAAGTTGTTTTCTTCTACCTTGCGTTGTGCACGTTCGATAGACTTGGTAATCATACTATGCTGAATAACTTCGCCTTCTTTATAGCCTGCAAAATCCATCACCTTAGCAATACGTTCGCTACCGAACATACGCATTAAATCATCCTCCAGAGAAACGAAGAACTGAGAAGAACCCGGATCGCCCTGACGACCAGCACGACCACGCAACTGTCTGTCCACACGACGAGACTCGTGACGCTCCGTACCAAGGATAGCAAGACCACCAGCCTCTTTTACGCCAGCACCAAGTTTGATATCGGTACCACGACCAGCCATATTGGTGGCAATAGTTACGGCACCAGCAAGACCAGCTTCGGCAACAATCTGTGCTTCTCTGGCATGCTGTTTAGCATTTAATACATTGTGCGGAATTTGTTTCTGACGCAACATTCTGCTCAGCAATTCACTCACCTCTACCGAAGTAGTACCCACAAGACATGGGCGACCTGCTTCGCGAAGTTTAGCAATCTCATCGATTACCGCACCAAACTTTTCTCTCTTTGTTTTATATACTAAATCCTGCTCATCGTTACGAATACAAGGGATATTAGTAGGGATAGAAACCACATCTAATTTATAGATATCCCACAACTCCGATGCTTCGGTTTCGGCAGTACCAGTCATACCACAAAGCTTGTGATACATTCGGAAATAATTCTGCAAAGTAACCGTTGCATAAGTCTGTGTAGTAGCTTCGATTTTTACATTTTCTTTCGCTTCAATTGCCTGATGTAAACCATCGCTATAACGACGTCCATCAAGTATACGACCTGTCTGCTCATCTACAATTTTAACGGCTTCATCCATCACCACATACTCTACATCTTTATCGAATAAAGTATAGGCTTTCAGCAATTGCTGTGCAGTATGAATTCTATCGGACTTAACGCCATAATCATTAATGATAGACTCCTTGCGCTGCATCTTTTCTTCGGCAGAAAGGGATGCATCGGTATCCACCTGTGCCAGTGTAACACTGATATCAGGAATGATAAAGAAGTTAGGATCTTCGCCTGCTTTTGTAATCAGGGAAATACCTTTATCGGTTAACTCGACAGAGTTGTTTTTTTCATCAATATAGAAATACAATTCAGCATCTGCTATAGGCATTTCTTTTGATTGATCTGCCATATAATAGTTCTCGGCCTTTTGCAATTTCACCCTCATTCCGGGCTCACTTAAGAACTTGATTAAAGCATTGTTCTTAGGCAAACCTCTGTGTGCACGGAACAAAGCAAGACCGCCATCTTTAGGATCATCGTTTCCTTCTGCAATCTTTTTCTTAGCTTCATTCAGGAACTGATTAGTAGCTCTTTTCTGAGCATCTACCAGCTTCTCGATTCTTGGCTTTAACTCAAAGAATTGTTCTGTATTATCAGCACGGCCAATAGGACCGGAAATAATCAAAGGCGTACGGGCATCATCAATTAATACACTATCCACCTCATCGACCATTGCAAAATGGTGTTTACGTTGTACCATTTCGTCGGGACTATGCACCATGTTATCACGGAGATAATCGAAACCAAATTCATTGTTGGTACCATACGTAATATCTGCTAAATATGCATTGCGACGTTCTTCGCTATTCGGTTCATGTTTATCGATACAATCTACTCTTAAACCAAGCCACTCAAATAAAGTACCATTCCACTCACTATCTCTTCGTGCCAGGTAATCATTCACGGTAACAATATGTACCCCTTCGCCAGCCAATGCATTGAGATAAGCAGGTAAAGTAGATACCAGTGTTTTACCTTCCCCTGTAGACATCTCGGAAATTTTTCCAGAGTGCAATACAGCACCACCTATCAACTGTACATCGTAGTGTACCATGTTCCAGGTAACTTGTCCGCCACCTGCTGTCCACGTGTTTTTGAAGATAGATTGATTGCCACTGATAGACACATAGTTTTTGGTAACAGAGAAGGTTTTATCCAGTTCTGTAGCAGTAGCAACGATCTCTGTATTTTCTTTAAATCTTCTTGCCGTTTCTTTAACTACAGCAAAAGCTTCGGGCATGATTTTCTCTAAAGCTTCTTCGATTTTTTTATCTCTATCTTTCTTTAGTTTATCTACATCCTGATAGATAGCATCTTTGCCATGAATATCTGCTGCAGGCAAATTTTCTGCTTCATTCTGACGCTCTTCAATTTCTGCGTCAATTTCTTTCAGGTGATCTTTAATGCGTTGTTTGAATTCGGCAGTTTTGCCACGCAAAGCATCATTATCCAATGAACGATATTCCTCGAAGAATTTATTAACCTGGGCTACGATAGGTTTTATTTTAGCAACATCTTTTTCGCTTTTGTTGCCTCCTAAAATCTTAGATATAAGTTTAAGCATACACTAATAAGTACTTTAAAAATTTTTGTCGATTGCTCCAAAAGCATGCTGCAATAAAAATTACGACAGATTGTCATGTTTTTGAGGCGGGCAAATGTAAGCGGTAATCGTCAATCCTGACGGTTTCAGGTGTTTAAGAATACACAAATCGGACATTTCTGCAATAGTTTGAGCTTTAGGGACCGGTTCTCGGGGTAAAAATGGGAGAAAGGAGGCAGGAGTTAGGAGAATACAAGGCACAAAGTAATACATTTTATTAGCGGATTAACGAATTGGCGGATTATCAAAAGAGATAGGATTAAAGAGAATATAAAATACAAGTTGATTGGGAAACTTAGGTATTAATTTAAGGATATCATTCAGAACGAAATTAATTAGGAAAGTAATTATCTGAATGAATTGGTCTTCTTGCTTTTAATGAACTTCGATTTAATTCTTTCAATTTTATTAAAGACTAAAGAACTCTTTTATGAAAATAATTTTAGATTATTGTTTGTAAGATGGAAGAAATATTTAGTGTGTTATTATTTTCAGTTGATATAAAACTTCATCTTTTCAAAACAACCTTTTTTTACTTTTACTATAATAACATGAAGTGCATAAAAATGTTTTTTATGCACTTCATGTTTAAAAAATACTTTGAGAAAATAAACACTATATGTTGATTAAATTGTTCGTGAAATGTTGAGTAGATTTTATAAACTATTGAAGAGAAAAGTAGTGGCATAAAAAAACCGCCTCAAGCATTTAATCGAAGCGGCCTTCATTGTATCACTAATGGGTTAGTAAGCAGGAAAATATTTTTTCCGATACAATATTATAACAGGAATTATTAACAACATTAAAAAACATAAATCTATTTATCAACATTTTAAAATCAAAATGTGAATTAACTAAGGCATTAATTCACATAGTATATAAAACATGTATCAACTATTCATCTATATCATTCTTCTGAAACATTGATGAATAAAGGGTTTCATTGATCGTATATATGATGTAGTTTATTGTATGATACAATGTTTTTATATTAACTTTTAAGATGATTACAAACAACAATATGTTGCGTTAAATTATAAACAACCACTAAGCTAATCACTAAAAGCATTGATGAAATGAAGAATATGTTGTTATAAAATTATGATAAGAAAATTACTAAAACCTATACTACACAATATGCATAACATTACCTTTGATTAAAATTATAGGATATGAATTTTCCTTCACTTGTTGAAGTTAGCACGATTGCTGAGTTGATAAATGCAGAGATAATAGGTAATAGTAAAGACCTTGTAAAAGGTATAAATGAAATACATAGAGTAGAGCCCGGAGACCTTGTATTTGTTGATCATCCAAAGTATTATAATAAGTGTTTAGAGAGTGCTGCAACCTTTATTATCATTAATAATAAAGAAGTAAAAGTACCAGAAGGAAAAACATTATTACTGGTAGACGAACCATTTGAAGCATACTTAAAAATAGTAGAGCACTATCGTCCATTCCTTCCACAAAAAGATGTTATAGGCATTCATACAACTATTGCAACTGATGCCATTATTATGCCTGGTGCAGTAATTGGAAACTATGTAACTATTGGTAGTGAATGTGTAATTCATCCCAATGTAGTGATAAGAGATTATTCAATTATTGGCAACAATGTAGTGATACAATCAGGGACCATTATTGGTGGTGATGCATTCTATTACAACACGAAGAAGAACAGAGATGTATGGTATAAAAGAATGAAGAGTTGTGGTAATGTAGTGATAGAAGATAATGTAGAGATTGGCTGTAACTGCACTATAGACAGGGGTGTAACACATAGTACTACTATTGGCAGAGGAACTATAATAGACAATATGGTGCACCTTGGTCATGATGTAATAGTAGGTAAGAACTGTTTGTTTGCTACACAGGTTGGTGTATCTGGTGGTACAACAATTGAAGATGGTGTATGCTTGTGGGGACAAGTGGGCGTTAATAAAACAATCACTATTGGAGCTAATGCTAATGTGATGGGACAGAGTGGTGTAGTAGGTAATCTGGAAGGAGGAAAAGTATACTGGGGCACTCCTGCTATTAATGTAATGGATAAGAAAAGAGAATCGGTATGGGTGCAAAGAATACCGGAATTATGGAAGAAAATAATGGAATAAATACAGGAGACAGGAGTGAGGAGAAAGGAGATAGAATAATACAATTGTTTACTATACTATTAAGTTTACTAAAACATATTTAGCTTGTTTATGAAATACATTTTCTTAATACTTTTCTTGTTCTTTACAGGAACTATCATTAATGCTCAGTTGCCTAAAGTTGCTTCGGGTAAAATTGAAAGAGTAAGTAATTTCAAATCAAGCTATGTTGTACCACGCAATATAGATGTTTGGTTGCCCGAGGGATATGATAACAGCAAAAAATATGCAGTATTATATATGCATGATGGACAAATGCTGTATGACTCTGCTACTACCTGGAATCATCTGGAATGGCAGGTAGATGAAGTGATGGGTGACCTCTTAAAAAAGCATAAAATTAAAGATTGTATTGTGGTTGGTATCTGGCATGATGATACCTTAAGACATCCTGAATACTTTCCGCAAAAACCTTTTGAATCACTTCCAGATTCTATACTGCATCAACTGTATAATAGTACCAGACCAAATGGTTTTAATGTATTTAAACATAAAGTAGTTTCAGATAATTATCTGAAGTTTATTGTAAAAGAATTGAAGCCATATATAGATCATCATTATGCTACCTTAAAAGACAAAAGCAATACATTTATTGCTGGTTCCAGTATGGGAGGATTAATATCGATGTATGCTATTTGTGAGTACCCAAATGTGTTTGGTGGAGCAGCATGTATGTCTACCCATTGGCCTGGAATATTCACCGTAGAGAACAATCCAATACCTGGAGCTTTTCTCCGTTATTTAAAGAGCCATCTACCTAACCCTAAAGATCATTTCATTTACTTTGATTATGGCAATGCTACATTAGATTCTATGTATCAACCATTTCAGCTAAAAGCGGATGCTATAATGAAAGCAAAAGGATATACAGCTAAACATTGGATGACTAAGTTTTATCCTGGTGAGAATCATTCAGAGATTGCCTGGAGTAAGAGACTACATGTGCCGCTGGAGTTTTTGATGGGGAGAAAGTAAATACATCGAAAAAGGGTAATATAAGGAACTTTAAGGAAATACTTTGTAGATGTCTTTTCTGTGAACAAACCTTGCAAACATTACAATATCATCTTCAAAAAAGAGTCCAATTCTGTAATTACCAATTCTAATTCTGTACGCAGTTTTGTGTCCTTTGATCTTTTTTAAATTATTGATTTCTGAAAGTTTTTCTACAAGTTCCACATTAATAATAACTTCAATTAATGACTGTTTTATTCTGGCATCATTTATTAAATCAATATCCTTGTCGAATTTCTGAAGGAAAACTACTTTCATGATGATTGTAGTTTTTTCATTATACTACTTCTACTTACCTTTTTGCTTTTATCCGCTTCCTGCATCATTTTTAAAAGTCCAAAATCTTCCAGTTCTTCAGCAGTCATTTCCTTTGAAGGGACACCCAGTTTATTAAATAAAGTACTTAAAAAGAGTTCTTCATTTTTATTATTAGCTGTAATTACAAATGCTTTCATTATAAATACTTATTTCAAACAAATTTATAGTATTACTGAAATTAAATAAAATTTATTATTAAGTTCAATTACTCCAGCATTTTCACTCCACCTAATCTATCCTCTTCAATCTTCTTAAATAAGTGATAAGGCTTATAGGCTCTCCATTGAGGCAACTCTATTAAATCTATCATACGATCAAGCTTTCTGTTTTTAAAGTCGTACTGAGTAGCTTTGGGCATATTTATACTAACTATCCAACCATTCTTATTGTTCACCTCTTCGTACCACTCTTCGTAGTAATCCTTATCTCCACTGTGAAAGTTTAAAACGTTTTCTGTAATCAGGATAAACTTATAAATATCTACTGCATATAAACGGTCTATCACTTCCCGCTTTAGCTCCATGATGTCATTTTCAATAGCATCGTTCCACTCCCCTATCAATTCAATTACTGCAAAATTCAACTCGTAATCTACATAGATAATCTTTAGGTATAAGGTCTTACTGCCAAATTCATCCCACTGAGGATGTATGTAATAATTGTAAACTGTCTGAGAGAATTCAAACTCGCTATATTCTCTTCCATAAAAAGGAGAGAGCTTATCTTCTTCCGCTATATATATGTGCCTCCAGTTTGGATACGGTTCAATATCGTGCATGCCACAAAAATCGGATAATAGTTAACATTACCCAATAAAAAAATCCCCACTGTTTATTCAACAGCAGGGACTTAGTTTGATCAAAGAAAATTATATTATTCTACTGCAAGTTTATTGGTATAAACAATAGCACCTGAAGCATTTAAAATTCTTACCATATATAATCCACTATTAGTTGCGGAAGGCAAACTCATTTTAGAATTCTGAGCACCATTCACAGCAATAGTCTTAGTGGTTATTTTACGACCATTAATATCACTGATTTCAATTGAGTAATTTCCTACTGGCAATTTACCAAACTGTACATTGAAAGTACGATTGATAACTGGGTTTGGATACATTTCAATGTTAGCATTGGTAGTAGTAGTTACCGGAGCAGAAACAGTAGTTGTTTTGCTTTGGAAAATAAGGTTTCCACTTGCTAAATCAGATGTACTAGTAAGCGCAACTTCTCCTTTATTAGTTAAAGCAACAGCATTTAAAGTAGAAAGATTTACTTTGTAATAACTATCGTTATTAATAGCGCTTGCAATAATTACATTACCATCTTCATCAGCAGCTGCACCATTGGTAGTGAAATCGGCAGGAAGGTTTTTAATTGTTCCTACAAACTCAGCTTCTCTGGTATTGATATTGATTTTGAAGATATTGTTTCTCATAGTAAACAAATAAAGGTTACCATAAATATCTCCTACTAAATCGCCACCCCATGAAGTACATTGTACGTGTACTGAAATGTCTTTATTTTTCTTGCTATCAATAAGGCTTCCAAGTTTTACAATTTCTGGTTGAGCGCCTGTAGAAAAACGAATCAATTGATTACCATCGTTAGTTAATGCATAACCGAAACCATCAGCAGCAAAAGCCATACGGGTAATTACATTACTTTCATCTACTTTAACGCCAGTTGAAAACTGAGCGTCATTATTAATAACAACTTTAGATTCAGTTGCATTAAGATCAAAATAACGCAAGTCTGTTCCATGCATTAATGTGTAATACAAACGGTTATTTTTAGCATCGTAGGCCGCAGCAGCAACACCATTTTCAGTAGCTACAGTATTTGAACCAACAGTTCTTAATGCAGTTGTATTTCCTTCAAATACTACCGACTTGTTTGCAGAAGGATTGTAAATAGGTTTGATAGTACTACCGGAATTAAGGCTTACTTCCTGTACGTTCAGCCAATTAACCGAACCTTTTGCTTCGCTGGTTACAGCAAAAGCTCTGCTACTTTGTGCATTTGCACTTCCGCCAATCACTGCGGACAAAATCATTAGTGGTAAAATTAGTCTGTTCATAATTATTTATTTTGCGGCAAATTAGGGAACTTTATTAAATTACAAAAAACTTTTTTTTGAACGGAGTTCATTCTATGGTTTTTTAACAGCCTTATTGCCCCTATTTATTTACTTTCGCCCCCGTGAAAGAAATAATTTCAGTTAAAATTATCAACCAATCAAGCAATCCTTTGCCGGAATATGCTACTGTTGGTTCTTCTGGTATGGACATCAGGGCCAACCTGGAAAATGAAGTAATTATTAAACCATTTGAGCGCACTTTAATACCTACAGGTTTATTCCTGGAACTTCCTTTAGGATATGAAGCACAGATAAGACCAAGAAGCGGACTGGCCATTAAACAAGGAATTACCTGCTTAAATACTCCCGGCACAATAGATGCAGATTATAGAGGAGAAATTAAAGTGATTCTGATTAATTTATCCTCCGAAAATCAGACTATACTTCACGGTGATAGAATAGCGCAGATGGTTATTCAAACCATAGAAAAAGTGGAATGGATAAATGCTACTGATATTAATACCACTGAAAGAGGGCAGGGAGGATTTGGTCATACCGGTAAACAATAATTATGAGAAAAGGATTATATATAATAGGACTATTAAGCATAGTATTATTTGCTTGCAGACCTGTAAGAAAAGTTCAAACTATTAAAGCAGCAATAGCTGGTAAGGATACTACACAATCTGTAAAAATAAAAGACATTCCTACCGTAGATTCTGCAGCTATTGTAAAAGATATTTTAAGTAAAGTTGCTAAAAGAAAAATAGACTTCACTACTTTCAACGGTAAGATAAAAGTGGACTATGAAGGACAAGAAGTAAGCCAGCATGTAACTGCCTATGTAAGTATAAAAAAAGACAGTATTATACTAATTCAGATAAAAGGCTTACTAGGTATTGTTGGAATGCAGGTAAAGGTGACCAAAGACAGTGTAACACTAGTAAATAAAGTAGACAAATGGATTGAAAAAAGAGCGGTGAACTACTTGCAGGAGGCCATACAAATCCCTTTTGATTTTTATACTTTACAAGATTTAATTATTGGTAACCCTATTTTCCTTGATAGCAATGTTGTATCCTACAAAACTTTGCCAAATCAACTTTTAGTATTAATTAATGGAAATATTTTCAAGCACCTTATTTCGCTGGATAATACAGATTTTAAAGTATTACATAGCAAACTGGATGACTTAGATGCTATGAGAAACAGAACTTGCGATATTACTTATTCAGATTTCATGGCAGTAAATAACTACCAGTTTGCTACCGTTCGTAAAATGTCTGTTGCAGAAAAATCCAAGCTCGATGTGAATCTTGAATACAAGGACTTTACGTTTAATGAACCGTTAAAGTATAACTTCAGCTTACCTAAAAACTATAAAAGAAGATAATTTTATACCTCTTTCCTGCGTTCTTTATATTAATAGACTTCAATTAACCGAATGAATTTTAAGCAAATCATATTTTCTTTTATCCTGTTACTAGGCACTACCTTGTCTTTTGCTCAACCACAAACTTCCAAAGAAGATTTGCAAAGGCAAAAGCAACAGATACAAAAAGAGATTGATGATTTGCGTCAAAGCCTTAATACTATTCATGGTGACAAGCCAAAAGCAATGGCTGCTTATCGTTTGGCTATGCAGAAATTAAATGCAAGAGAAAGACTAATTTCCAACATCAATAGAGATATACATCGTCTTGACGAAACCATTTTTCAGGATGAAAGAGAAATATATAGATTAAAAAAGGAACTAGATACTCTCAAAATACAATACGCACAAAGCATTGTTTTTGCTTATAAAAATAGAAGCAATTATGGCTATTTGAATTTCCTTTTCTCTGCCACTAGTTTCGACGATGCAATTAAGAGAATAGCCTATTTAAAAAGCTACAGACAATTCCGAGAAACCCAGGCTCAGACAATAGTAAAAACACAGAACCTGTTGCAACATCATTCTGAAGATTTAAGTTTGAACAGAAAAGATATGAGCACTGCATTGCAGTTACAGAACAATCAAAAGAAGGAACTGGAGCAGGATAAGAAAGATAAAGATCAGGCTGTAAAACAGTTAAAAGACCAGGAGAAAACAATTTCTGCGCAATTGAAAAAGCGTGAAAAACAAAGACAGGAATTGAATAAAGCTATTGATGCCGCAATAAGAAAAGAAATAGCCGAAGCTGAAAAAAAGGAAAAATTGGCCAGACAAAAAGCAGCTGAAGAAAAGAAGCGTCAGGATGCAGCTGTCAAAGCGCAGGCTTATGCAGATGCTAAGAAGAATCCAACAAACAATACTACTACAACCAAGCAAACACCCGTGCCAGAGCCTACCAGTAAAGGGGTAGTTGCTGCCAATAATTCTCGTACTTATAGCTCGTTGGAATCAACTCCTGAAGGACTTACTGAATCTATTGAGTTGGAAAAAAGAAAAGGACGTTTACCTTGGCCGGTTTCGTCTGGCAATGTTATACACCATTGGGGAAGAGAGGTAATTAGTTCTTCCATGATTATTAATAACGATGGTATAGTAATTTCTACTCCTGTTGGTTCAGCAGTAAAATGTGTTGCAGATGGTGAAGTTATTTCCTCCACCGATCTAGATGGGGAGCATTATGTATTAATTCGTCATGGTAAATATTTCACTATTTATAATGGACTTTCCAGTACAGATGTTATCAAAGGACAAAAAGTAAATGCCGGAACTATTGTTGGTAAAGCTTCTGCCGATTTCAGTGGTGGAGGTGCAGTAGAATTTAGAATTATGGATAGCCACGGAAACTACTTCAATCCAGAAAGCTGGCTAAAATCAAGATAATATTATATATAGCTTATCAGAGATATAAGTAAAAGGGACAGCAAAAAAACTATTTTCCAAGACTTAGAGCCTGTTTAAATTTTGTTTATTAGAATTACTATAGCTTATTTTTGAGCGAAACAAGGCAATTTTTGCAGTCGAAATCGGGTATTTTCGATGAAATAATTAACGAAATTGCAGCCAAAAAGAATCAAAGCAAGCTTTTTAAATAAATCTTAAACAGGCTCTTATTGTAATTAAATTTAATTCTTTGTAATTGATTGTAATGGTGTTTTAAATAAATTGACCGTCATGAGTCGTGTTGAATCTATCGTGATGCATTCGGAGTCTGTTGTGAGAAGTGTTTTGATTTGCTTGAGTCGCGTTTTATGTTTCATGACCCTTTCTAAGCTGATTATAATATCTGCTTTGAATGTTGTGAGTAATGTTTTGCCTATCATGATGTATTTAGAAGTTATATTAAGTTGTTTTTGAATTTTAATGGAAATTATTCCTAATGACTCTTTGTTTTAGCCTTATTACTTGTATTGAATAATTTTTTCGCCATTTCATCTAGCTAATTATCTTTGCTCATGGCAACAAAGAAATCTTCCCCACTTACAGCTAATACTACCACTCGTACTTTTATTGAAGGTTTAACATTTGATGATGTTTTACTAGTACCTGCATATAGCGAAATATTACCGCGAGATGTTTCTACCAAAACCAAGCTTACAAAGGATTTAACCATCAATATTCCAATTCTTTCCGCAGCAATGGATACAGTTACCGAAGATGAATTAGCAATTGCTCTAGCAAGAGAAGGTGGTATTGGTATCCTGCACAAAAACATGTCTATTGAAAGACAAGCCGAGCAGGTGCGAAAAGTAAAACGTAGCGAAAGTGGATTGATTGTTGATCCTCTTACCATGCTACCAACTGCAACTGTTGGAGAAGCTTTGCAGATGATGAAGGAAAATAAAATTGGGGGTATTCCCATTGTCGATACAAAGGATAAACTAGTGGGTATTCTTACCAACAGAGATTTAAGATTTGAAGTAAATAACAGGTTCAAAAAAATTAGTGAAGTAATGACTTCCACCAATATAATCACTGCTCCAGAAGGCACTAGTCTTGCTATGGCAGAGAAGATATTACAGCAATATAAAATCGAAAAATTACCGGTTGTAAGCAAACATGGAAAGTTGGTTGGTCTAATCACTTATCGTGATATTTTACAACTTAGAAATTATCCAGATGCTGTAAAAGATAGTATGGGTCGTTTGCTTGCAGGTGCTGCACTTGGCATAACCTCTGATGTGTTGCAACGCGCCGAAGCCCTACTTCATGTTGGAGTAGATATTGTAACACTTGATAGCGCTCACGGACATAGTAAAGGCGTAATAGATACCGTAAAAAAGCTTAGAAAGGCTTTCAAAAACTTACAAATAATTGCAGGAAATGTAGGTACTGCAGCAGGAGCAATTGCCCTTGCTGATGCAGGTGCCAACTGTGTAAAAGTTGGTATTGGTCCAGGCTCTATTTGTACTACCCGTATTGTTGCAGGTGCAGGTGTACCTCAGCTTACAGCTATTATGCAGACTGCCGAAGCTTTAAAAGGTAGAAATATTCCTGTTATTGGCGATGGGGGTATTCGGTATACAGGCGATATGGTTAAAGCGCTTGCCGCAGGTGCAAATGCTGTAATGATGGGAAGTGTGTTTGCAGGAGTAGAAGAAAGTCCTGGTGCAACCATTATTTACGAAGGAAGAAAGTTTAAAGAATATAGAGGAATGGGATCTCTTGGTGCTATGATAGAAGGTAGCAGTGATCGTTATTTTCAGGATGTAGAAGATGGAATTAAGAAATTAGTTCCAGAAGGTATTGAAGGTAGAGTTGCTTATAAAGGCACACTTCAGGAAGCTGTATATCAATTCACTGGTGGCCTACGTTCCGGTATGGGATACTGTGGTGCAAAGACTATTACTGAACTACAAAAAGCAACTTTTGTAAAGATTAGTAATGCAGGTATTAAAGAAAGTCATGCCCATGATATAGACATTACTAAAGAAGCTCCTAATTACAGTAAAAGATAGTATATAGATTTCTACTCACCTTTACACCTTGCTATTCCACTCTTTGCCCTTTGGTCAAGAGATGTTTTATAGTCATGATCTTCCATACCTATGCAAATTTCGTAATATTTTATGGCCAATTTTTTATCCCCTTTCTTCTCGTAAATCATAGCAATTTGTAATGCAGCACGAGCAGCATAATATTCAGTACTTTTTTCTCCAAGCTTAATAGCAGAATTATAATATTGTATAGCAAGTTCGCTGTTATTTAAATCATCGTATAACCTTCCTAATCGATAAACAAATTCCAGTTGTTCTTCTTCTTTGGTAAAACTATTTACTGTTTTACCTTGTAGAAATTGTAGGGCTTCTTTATTATATCCACCATCATTCAATAACCTTGCTTTTAATAATAATAGATTTGGCCACTTCCCCTTTTTAGCATCTCTAAGTGCTTGCTTATCTGCATCCGCATCCGCTGCACCTTTATTGATAACATTAATTCTTGCCGCTTCAGCTGCTTTCATATTTCCTTGCAGATAATATGCCCAGCTTATCTTTTGATAAACATCCTTTTTATAAAAGTTTCCCTTAAAGTTATTAGCAAAAGATTCCAGAATTACCAATGCATCCTGTGTTTCCAGGTGATATATTTTAGCTAGTCCCAGTTCATAATCCCACATTGGTGTTTGCAGATAGTCAGCAGATTTATTTCTATTCAGGATTATAGACTTTGCCAACTCTGGTTGTTTATTATTTACCGCAAGGTTCGAAGCCATAAAAGCCATCAGGTGATTATTAGTTATATCAAGTTTTCTTATTTGAATAAATTTTAATGCTTCTTCTTTGTTATTCTCCAAATAAAACATAAGATAACAATATCCAAAAGCCGATTCATTAGCCATCAACTTACTCCAGATATCATTACCATTTACAAATTGCCTTACTGTTTTCATCCCTTCTGTTACCGAGCCTGTCATACCAAACAATCCTGCAACCCAACGAAAGCTTTTAGGGATTGTTCCAATCACAGTTTGAAGACTTCCTAACAGAAACTTATTAGGGGTAAATGCAGGAAATAATTTATTGTTTTCTTTTATATAAGAATAGGCTCTTCTTCCATCCCATCCTGCAGACCATAACTCACCAAATCTTATTTCAATAGCAGCCTTATGAATGTATACAGCACTAAGACAGAACCTATGTAGAGGGGAACTTTCAGGACCTTCTTTCAAGATTTTAATTCGCTTATCAAAATTATCTTTCTTAGCTTTATATTCAGCATGATCCTCATTAAAAAACAAGGAAAAGAAATCTGCGTAGCTCTCTAAAACATAGGGGATAAGATTATTTGGATTGTCTTTTTTAGCTTTAGCTATTAGTAATAATCCATTATTCAGTTTAAGTTGGGTAATCTCCTTATATGCCTGCTGACAAACTGCATTAAATTCATATACTTTCTCAGCTTTTACAAAAAGTACATTACAAATCAACAATATAAGAATCAGATATTTCTTCATGAACGCCGAAAGTAAGAAAGGCTGATTAAAGAGGGGAGGAAATATTGGTGATTGGTAATTATTACCAATTCCTTAAGCTTTATATCCGGACTTTACTAAATGTAGTAATGAAGTTACAGTCCAGATATATTTATATAACGTATTCACAAGCCTCCAGTATTTTGTCTTCTATGTCCCAGTATTTGTTTACACCCGTTTCTGGGATTGGGGTAAAATTAAAACGAGTCGGATCAAATGAATGAAACGACTCGTTTTAAAAGAATACGGCGGCTACCTACTCTCCCAGGGACATAGCCCAAGTACCATCGGCCATGAGGGACTTAACT
>Ga0007873_1000166_pt1 | contig 19632 bp, 18 predicted proteins | sample CryBogCBH26May08_FD_71228 | JGI IMG/M metagenome (GOLD analysis project Ga0007873, IMG submission 71228) | Freshwater microbial communities from Crystal Bog, Wisconsin, USA - CBH26May08 | ecosystem: Environmental > Aquatic > Freshwater > Lake | place: Crystal Bog, Wisconsin, USA | collected...
CAAACACAACTTCCTAACGGGGCGGATAATGTCTTATAACGCACCGCTATGGCTAATCAACGTACGGCGTGTCGGGATTATTCCCCGAATATTCACAACTCGAGGCGAGTATGGGGTTCGCCACAGGCGGCTAGACCCTTTAAAGGAGTCTCAGGGGCTCTTGTCCGCGAGCAATCAGGCGTTCAAAGTGAACTTCACGCTTGTCCACGAAGGTCGCTACATCTGCGCTGGCCTTCTTTAAGAACTCTGCGAGCTCTTCACGAGCCTTTGCGCCCTCGCCTGTCAGCGTTGTGAGCTCGAAGATTCCCCAAGCACGCAGAACTGGCATAACGACATCCTCTAAGTGCAGTTTGAGGTCATAGATTCCAGCAAGTGCGATCTGAACCGACTTGCGGCCCCAGCCAGGCATACCTGCTCCTGGCATCTGGAAGTTAACGAGCACATCGGTGATTGCACGCATGGCGGCGTTAGGTTCTAACTTAATAGCCTCGGCAAGAAGGTTGCGATAGAAGAGCATGTGGAGATTCTCATCGAGAGCAACGCGAGCCAGCATTCCCTCACAAATCGGATCATCAGAGATACGACCCGTATTACGGTGAGAGATTCTGGTGGCGAGCTCTTGGAAAGTTACATACGCGATCGTGTGCAGCATGTCGTTCGGATAAGGAGTCTGGTAACCAACTTGCATATGAGCCATGCGAAGGTCTTCTAACTCATTCGGATTTACTCCGCGAGTTGCCATTAGATAATCGCGCAAGACGATTCCATGGCGCGCCTCTTCAGCGGTCCAGCGATTGATCCAGGTATTCCATGCGCCATCTCGACTTGTAGCGAAAGCAATTTCGGTGTGATACGAAGGCAAGTTATCTTCGGTAAGAAGATTGAGCACTAAAGAGTCTTGTGCTACCGCCGTGAGTTTTGAATCTTTGGCTTCCCAAGCATCTCCATTGAGAGGTCCAGCAAAGGTGCGACCTTCTGACCATGGGACATACTCGTGCGGATACCACTCACGTGTTGTACGAATGTGACGTTCGATTTCGATCGCTACTGCAGGTTCGAGATCGCGAATCAAACGCGACTGAATCTTTGGATCGGTCTCGGCCATTAATAAACTCCTCTAAAACTTTGGTAGTAGCACAACGGTACCCTGCTGATGCGGGTTACTAGCGAGTTCGCCCTACAACTCTCCATTGAGCTTGGAGGTTCTCATGCGAGCCTGCTCGGCCCGCCAATTCTTAATGAGCGCATGATTACCGGATAGCAGAACGTCAGGGACTGATAGCCCACGCCAGGTGGCGGGTTTGGTGAAGTTAGGGTATTCAACGACATCATCCGGGAGGGAGTGTGACTCCTCCACAAGTGAGTCAGGGTTGCCCAAGACTCCAGGAATCAATCGAATAATCGCCTCCATTGCGACGAGGGTCGCAACTTCCCCTCCGCCCAAGACATAATCGCCAATAGACAGTTCGCGAACCCGGACGTGAGGCACGCTTTGGTAGTACTCCGTTACACGGTAATCAATGCCTTCATAACGGCCACACGCAAAGATCAGGTGCTCGCGATGTGATAACTCTTCGGCAAGTTTCTGGGTTAACTTTTCTCCAGCGGGAGTAAGAATTAATAAATCGTGCTCCCCCACAACAGAATTTTCGAGCACCGAATCAATCGCTTTACCCCACGGTTCGGGCGACATCACCATGCCAGCGCCGCCTCCATATGGGGTGTCATCTACGCTCCTATGAACGCCTTCAGCCTGATCGCGAAGATCATGGATGGCGATTGAGACCAGACCATTCTCTTGCGCTTTGCCAATAAGAGAGAGTTTGAGCGGCGAGAAATAGTCAGGGAAGATGGAGATGAGATCAAAGGAGATTTTAGGCATCGGCCTCGCTCCCCTCGTCAGCTTTATGCAATTCCAATAATCCAGCCGGAGGAACGACGGTGATTCTTCGAGTTTCTACATTTACATCCGGAACAAATTCAGCGACAAAGGGGATCAATATTTCACCGCTCGCACTTTCGATTGCTAATAAATCTTGTCCAGGTAGATTGAGTACATCTGTAAGTACGCCGATCTCTTCACCAGACTCCAAGACGACGGCGCAACCTATGAGTTGTTGAACGTGATATTCATCTTCGTACTCAGCCTCTTGTGCCATATCAACATCGGCAAGCAAGAGAGTGTCACGTATTTTTTCGATTGCAGTGCGATCTTTTACCTCCGCAAATTTAAGAAGCAAAATTCCATTGTGATCTCGCGCAGATTCAATCGTTAAAGGACCATTTTTGGCAGGATCAGTCTGCAGGCGCGCTCCAACCACAAACCGTTCATCCGGCAAGTCGGTACGTATTTCGATGGTCGCTTCACCAAGTACTCCATGCGCCCGGCCTATTCGGCCGACCACGAGCAACATTGTTAGCGAGCCTCGTCAGCCTCGATGAGATCTACTCGAACTGATCGACCAGCAATTGCGCTGATGACTGTGCGAAGGGCGCGTGCAGTGCGGCCATTACGACCAATCACCTTGCCAATATCCTCTGGATGCACGCGCACTTCTAATGTTGTTCCACGGCGGTGAGTCTTCTCAGTAATGACAACCTCATCTGGGTTATCAACGATTCCCTTTACGAGATGTTCGAGAGCCTCGTCGATCATGGTTATTCAGCGCTCGCTTCGGTAATTGCTTCTTCCACAACTTCTGCAGCTGCAGCCTCTTCAACGGCTTCTGATACGACTTCCTCAGCGGTGGCTACTTCAGCCGCTTCTGGAATCGCCTTAGCTGCCAACTTATCTGCAGCCTTCTTCTTCGCAGTTGTAGCGCCATCAGCAGGCTCGTTCATTGCATCTTTAACGGCTGCCTCGTAAGCAATTCGCTTATCTGGCTTTGGCTCTGCAAAACGAAGAGTTCCCTCAGTTCCAGGAAGACCCTTGAACTTCTGCCAATCGCCGGTGACCTTCAAGATTGCCTCTACAGCCTCTGTAGGTTGTGCTCCGACTCCGAGCCAGTATGCAGCGCGCTCACCATTGACCTGAATTACTGATGGCTCAGCATTTGGGTTGTAACGGCCGATCTCTTCAATAGCACGGCTATCGCGAGCGGTACGAGCATCTGCAACGACGATACGGTAATGCGGGGTGCGAATCTTTCCGAGACGCATCAACTTAATTTTAACGGCCACGTGTGTGGTTACTCCTTGGGTGATTCGGTTCGATCCTCGCTCTGTCAGTGGGAGCGACAGGCGAATCTCAATCCATATTGGATGGGTTGTGGAGGGGTAGAGGGCCCTTCACAGGGGACCAATCTTGCCATCTCATTAGGCCTGGGCCAAATTGGCGAAGCTGCTGGGGTCTAGCGCTCTTCTGCCGCCCGCTTGGCTGGGTTACCCGATTTGGACTTCTTCTTGGGTGGAAGAGGTTTGTTGTATTTGGGCATGGCTGGCATTCCGGGGATATTGGGCATCCCAGCGGGCAGACCTCCCCCGTTTCGGAGTTGGCGCATCGCCTTTTGGGCGGCGGTGAAGCGATCGACCAGGTTATTGACCTCAGAGACGGCGCGTCCACTGCCCTTAGCGATGCGGGCTCTGCGGGTGCCGTTGAGGATCTTTACATCAGCACGCTCTTTCGGGGTCATGGATTGGATGATCGCCTCTGTCCGAACCAGTTCACCCTCATCGAGGCTATCGAGCTGCTTCTTCATCGCTCCGCTATTCATACCCGGCAACATTCCGAGCATCTTCGACATGGAGCCCATCTTCTTCATCGCCTGAAGTTGGCTCAGAAAGTCAACCAGGGTGAAATCGTCACCGCTAACAAATTTCTCTTCAAGTTTCTTGCTGAGCTCTGGATCAATCGCCGCCTTCGCCTGTTCGGCCAGCGTTGCGACATCTCCGAGACCCAAGATTCGAGAAGCCATCCGGTCGGGATGGAAGAGATCGAACTCGTTTGGCTTCTCACCTGTCGCTGCAAACATGATGGGGCGTTCGGTAAGCGAGACGATTGATAGAGCAGCACCACCACGCGCATCACCATCAAGTTTTGTGAGGACTACTCCATCAAAGCCGACACCCTGCAAGAAACTTGTGGCAGTTCGTACCGCGTCTTGACCGAGCATCGCATCGACAACAAAGAGAATCTCATCTGGTTTGACAGCATCGCGAATTCGTGCTGCCTGTTCCATCAACTCCGCATCAACACCTAAGCGACCGGCGGTATCAACGATCACGAAGTTATGTAATTTATCTTCCGCAAACTTCTTACCTGCCTGTGCAACTTTGACTGGATCTCCGACTCCATTGCCAGGTTCTGGAGCAAAGACTGGAACTCCAACATCTAAGCCAACCTGTTGCAGTTGGTTCACCGCATTTGGTCGTTGCAGATCCGAAGCTACCAAGATCGGGGTATTGCCTTGGCTCTTGAGGTAGAGCGCCAACTTTCCTGCGAGAGAGGTTTTACCAGCGCCTTGAAGGCCGACCAACATAACGACCGTTGGACCCTTTTTCGCCATGCGAATCCGACGGGTCTGGCCACCGAGAACTTTGGTGAGTTCGGTATTTACAATTTCGAAAATACCCTGTGATGGATTGGTGCTCTTGTTGACTTGATCAAGAGCGGCTAGCGAAAGTTCTTTAACGCTCTCACTGAACTTGGTTGCAACTTCAAGCGCCACGTCCGATTCGATCAGCGCGGTTTGGATCTGGCTGACGATCTCGTCGATATCTGAGGATTTGATACGACCTCGAGATCGAAGGGATGAGAAGGCGGATGAGAACTTCGCCGATAATGAGTCAAACACGGCGTAAGGGTACTAGTCCTGCGAGGACAAGATAATCTCTAATTGGGCCGCTAGTTCCAGCGCCTTCTCAGGTGGAAGCGGAGCCCCATTCAAATCTGTGACATACAAGGTATCGAAGGCCTCAGCACCCAGCGTCGAGACAATGGCTCCGCGAATATCGACACCAAATTCTGAGAGAGCTGTCGACACCGTATGAAGCAGCGCCGGTCGATCATGCATGCGGACCTCAATGATCGTAGCGTCCGTCACGATTTGAGTTATCGCAGATACAACGGGAGGGGGTACCAAAATTCCTGGGCGTCTGCGGTAGGAGCGAATTCGCTCATCTATGCGCACCTGGAGATCTTCAGAGCTCACTAAAGCGCGCTCGATCTGGTCTAGGAGTCGGACTTGAGAAGGTATCGGCACATTGATATCGACGTTGACGATCCAATTCATGACAGCCATGCCATCGACTGTTCTCGTTTTCGCAGAACGCACATCAAGGCGCATCACAGTAAATACCGCAGAGATCGCAGAGAGCAATCCCACGCGATCTGGTGCAACAATTTCAATGTCGAGAATATCTCCCCGCTCAATAATTTCGAGCGACAACTCTCGTTGAGCCACCTTTGCGATTTGATCGGAGGTGAGTTCGGGTTGAGGGGGCGGAGCCACCCCTTGCATCGCACCCAACGTGCGAGTAACTAGGTTTTCGACGAGCCCTGCTTTCCATTCAGTCCACGCAGTGCGTCCGGTTGCTTCTCCATCAGCAATGCTCAACGCATGCAATAGTTCAAGAAGCTCAGCGCTATCAACGAGTGAGAGTACATACTCAATAGTCTGGGGATCATCGATATCCCGACGGGTAGCGACAGTTGGCAAGAGCAGATGATGTGTGACCATCTTTGCCAAAGTTTGGGCATCACTCTCGCTAAAGCCCATGCGTTGCGCCAATGGTTCTATAAGTTCTGCGCCGTACTCAGAGTGATCTTCGCCAAGATACCCCTTCCCAATATCGTGAAATAAGGCCCCGACAAGAAGGAGATCGGGTCTGTGAACCTCACGAGTAAGAGCTGCAGCCCGCACCGCAGTTTCTAACATGTGACGATCTACAGTGTGATGATGCAAAACATTTCTCTGCGGCAAGTATCGAACATGTGACCACTCCGGAATCCAGCGCGCAAAGAGATCCTCTTGATCCAATGACTCAAAGACATCCACCATCGCCTCGCCCGCGCCAATGAATGCGACTAAATCTTCTCGAGTCTGCCTCGGCCATGGAGTAGGAATTGGAGTGAAATCATCTGCAATACGCATCGCGCTCTCGAGAGAGATTCGTACACCTCGCTGAGCTGCAATAGCAGCCGCCCTCAGCCCAATACCTGGGTCAGCCTTAATGTCATATTCATCAAGCACACCGATCTCACTGCGATACCGGTAGAGACCCTTTGCTATGGGAACGCGCTTACTCCTGCGAAGAGAAATTCGGTGCAATCGCTCTTCTATGCGATACCAGGCTAACTGCATCACGTAATCAACGGAGCGCGCTGCTCTCGAGAGTTCGAGCATAAGAGCATCGGCATCAGCGAAATCCAGAGCCGCCGCAACCGCATCTTGCTCAGTGAGCAACAGTTGATCACGAGTGCGACCAGTGACCAAATGCAGACGCTCTCGCACATTTCCAAAGAGGGCCTCAGCGGCAGCCAGTCGATCGAGCGCAATGGGTACAAACTCACTCTTGGCCAGGTTGCAAATAGTGTTGATATCGCGCAGTCCGCCGCGCGACTCCTTGATATCTGGCTCTAGCAAGAAGGCCATCTCTCCAAAAGCTTCTGTGCGCGCCGCTACCGTCTCTCGAACCATGGGTAGATATGTACGGATCTTTTTGCGCCATTGTTTTGATGCATCGGCTGCAACGCCTTGAGTTAAAAATTCATTGCCGATGATGTGACGAATATCGAGAAGACCAAAGATGACTTTTATATCCCCGCTTGCAACCGCCTTGGTCTCTTTGCGGGTGCGCACTGAATAGTCAATCTGACGACCTTCACTCCACAGCGGATTGAGCATCGCTTTCACAAAAGCGCTCAAAGTCTTTTCAGATAAACCCGTATGTATAAAAAGAATATCTAGGTCGGAGCCGGGTGAGAGCTCTCCCCTTCCAAATCCTCCGACTGCAGCCAGCGCAATCTGCCGTTCGGTAACCCCAGCAATGAGAAGAGCGCCGCGAAAGAGATCTACGAGTTCACGATCACTCGCATCTGATCTTTCGCGGCGCTCCCTAGTACCCATGTAGGTAGCCTACTTAAGTGGTTCCTTAAATAGCGTCGACTCCACGCTCGCCGGTACGGACACGGACGATATGGTCTACAGGAACTGACCAGACCTTTCCATCCCCAATTGCACCGGTCGAAGCAGCCTTGACGATTACATCGATGACCTTCTCTGCATCTGCTGAGTCAACGACTACCTCAAGACGAATCTTTGGAATCAGATCAATGGTGTATTCCGCACCGCGATAGACCTCGGTGTGGCCACGAGTACGGCCGAAGCCCATTGCTTCTGAGACGGTCATACCAGTGATACCAAATGCGTTGAGAGCATTCTTTACATCATCCAACTTAAATGGCTTGATGATTGCTGTAATGAGTTTCATTTTTGCCCCTTAGTGGATTAGTTGTTAGAGGTGAAGTTGGAGAGGAAACGAGATCCATCACTAAAAGTGGCGGACTCGTATGCAGTTTCTGCATGCTGTGAGAGGTCAAGACCAGCGGCCTCATCCTCTTCAGATACGCGCAATCCAACCGTCTTCTCCAAAATGAAGGCAAGGATGTAAGTGACGACGAATGAGTAAGCAACAACTGCTACAACTGCAAGCGCCTGGTGACCCATGAGAGTCCATCCGCCCTTGTAGAAGACACCGTTTGCTCCGTTAACCATGGCTGTTCCGAAGAGACCGATCAAGAGAGCTCCCAAGATACCGCCGACAAGGTGAACGCCAACTACATCGAGAGCATCGTCAAACTTGAAGATGTTCTTGAGACCAGTTGCCAAGCAGCAGACTGCTCCAGCAGCAAGACCGATCACGATTGATCCAACAGGGCTTACGAAACCACATGCAGGTGTGATTGCGACAAGACCGGCTACAGCGCCAGAGGCGGCACCAAGTGTTGTGGAGTGACCATCGCGGAACTTCTCTGTGATGATCCAACCGAGAAGTGCAGCGCCAGTTGCGGTGTTGGTGTTAACGAATGCATATGCGGAGAGGGTGTTTGCAGAGAGAGCCGATCCTGCGTTAAAGCCGAACCAACCGAACCACAAGAGACCTGCACCTAGAAGTACGTATGGAACGTTGTGTGGACGCATACGCTCTTTAGGCCAGCCCTTGCGCTTGCCGATAACGAGAATTACTGCGAGTGCTGCAGCACCTGCGTTAGCGTGAACCACAGTTCCGCCAGCGAAGTCTTCTGCACCCTTCTTAGCCAACCAGCCTGCCGGTGAGAATACCCAGTGTGCAACAGGCGCATAAACCAGGATCAACCAGAGTGAAGAGAAAGCAACCCAGCTACCGAACTTCAAACGGTCTGCAGTTCCACCAGTAATAAGTGCTGGTGTGATGATGGCGAACATCAATTGGAATGCAACGAAGACCATCGGAGGGATTGTGAGGGACAATCCGGTTGGTTCCATCCAAATGTGGTTCAGACCAAAATTCTTGAGATTTCCAATGAGTCCGTTAGAACCTTGGAATGCAAGCGAGTAAACACCGAGAATCCAGAGAACTGAAACGGTGCCCATCGTTACATAGTTTTGTGCCAACATTCCGAGAACATTCTTACCGCGAACCATTCCGCCGTAGAAGAATGCAAGACCCGGTGTCATAAGTAGGACGAGTGCGGAAGATGCCAAGATCCAAGCGGTATCAGCATGGTTAGTGGCATCAGTTGCTGTGTTAACAGCAGATACAGCGGTGCCCATTAAGAAATGCATAGATTCTCCATTTTTATTTTAAGGTGAGGAGATCTCATCATTGAGAGGTCCGAAGAAAGTTGGCCGACACTGGCACGAACTATTTCGTCTTACGAACGGCGTAAATTTAACAGACGATTCGCCTAATCGGAACCAATCAGCCCAGAAATATAAGTGTCTGCGTCGAATGCAGAGAAGTCCGTGGCGCTCTCGCCAGTACCTACAAATTTGATGGGTACTCCGGTTTCGCGCTCAATAGCGAGGGCAATCCCGCCCTTTGCTGATCCATCCATCTTGGTCAAAATGAGTCCTGTGACCGCCACGCTCTCGATGAAGCTCCGTGCCTGAATAATCCCATTTTGTCCCGTTGTGGCATCGACGACGAGCAGAACTTCATCTACTCCCCCAGCCTTCTCTACAACCCTGCGGATCTTGCCCAACTCATCCATCAAGTTGGTTTTGGTATGGAGGCGACCTGCGGTATCTACGATCAAGTAATCAACTGCGCTCTCATTGGCTGTGCGGACCGCATCAAAGACAACTGAGGCGGGATCTCCCTGGAATTTTCCAGCAATGACCTGCACACCAATGCGTTGACCCCACGTTTGTAATTGCTCAATCGCAGCCGCTCGAAAAGTGTCTGCGGCAGCTACAACGACCTTCTTGCCTTGAGTTGTGAGTGACTGCATTAACTTTGCAACAGAAGTCGTCTTACCTGTTCCATTAACGCCGACGACTAGAACAGTCGTAGGGCGTGTTCCAGCAAATGCCAACTCACGTGAACTCGCTGTGAGGGCTCCACGAAGCGCAGCTGAAATAGCCGAGACCGGATCATCGCCCTTATAACTCTGCGCCGCAGCGATCAACTCTTCGCTGAGCGTCGCACCGAGGTCTGCCTCGATAAGAGATTTAAGAAGTTCTTCCCAATCAGATGCGCTTGCACCGCCACCACGAATCTTGGCAAGGATCTTGCTAAAAAGCGCCATGAGTTAGTCCGTTTCGTTAGACGGATTCGGTCTCGCGCAGACGCTGCGAGATAACTTCTGATACTCCATCGCCTCGCATGGTGACTCCATACAAAGCATCAGCAATCTCCATAGTGCGCTTCTGGTGAGTGATGATGATGAGTTGCGATTTCTCGCGTAACTCTTCAAAGACTCCGAGCAAGCGACTCAAGTTTGTGTCATCGAGAGCTGCTTCAACCTCATCCATTACATAGAACGGACTTGGTCGTGCCTTGAAGATCGCCACAAGCATTGCGACAGCAACGAGCGAACGCTCTCCACCCGAAAGAAGCGATAGACGCTTCACGCGCTTTCCAGGAGGACGCGCTTCTACATCAACGCCAGTTGTCATCATGTTGCTTGGATCTGTGAGAATCAGTCGGCCATCTCCACCAGGGAAGAGACGTGCAAATATCTTCTCAAACTCGCGTGCGGTGTCGTGATAGGCCTCGTTGAAAATCTCGACGACCTTCTCGTCAACCTCTTTGATGATATCCAGGAGATCTTTCTTGGTCTTTTTGAGATCTTCTAGTTGTTCTGCAAGGTATTTGAGGCGCTCTTCATGAGCCGTGTACTCCTCGAGGGCCAAAGGATTAATTTTGCCGAGCATCGCAAGCCCACGCTCTGCTTGCGCTAGGCGCTTCTCCTGCTGGTCGCGGCGATACGGAATTAGATCACCGGGTACAAAGTTACCTTCTTCATCTTCAACAACGGTCGGCACATCGTTATGAGGTCCGTACTCATTAACGAGAGTTTCGATATCAACGCCAAGCTCCTCGACCGCGCGCTGTTCGAGCTGCTCGATGCGCAACCTCTGTTCTGCGCGAACAATCTCATCGCGATGAACGCTGGAGGTGAGGTGTTCAAGCTCGGTTGTAAGTTCGCGAATCTTTCCGCGGACGTTGAGTGTCTCGCCCTCGCGATCGGTACGTGAAGCCTCTAAGCGTTCACGCTCGGCTAGCGCTTTGGCCAGAGTCACTTCGAGTTGAATAAGCGCCTCATAGGCCAGGTCAGCAATCTCACGCGCCTTGGTCGCGGCAATAGTGCGTTCTTGCATGCGAGCAACTGCCTTAACGGCATTATCGCGTTCTGCTTGTGCGCTCTGTTCCAAAGTCCTGGCGCGATCTGCAACTGCAGTAATCCGCTCCTCCATGGTGCGAAGCTCAAGTCTGGCTTCTACTTCAACGGAGCGTGCGGCACTGACTCGGTTTCGAATCTCTTCTAGCGAGTTGAGATCGGGCTCCGGTGGTGTTTGATGAGATTCAAATTGCGCGATTGCGGAGGCAAGATCGCTCTCATCTTTAGCGCGTTGCTCACTAGCGGCGCTAATGGATGCATTAAAGCGTTCGACCTCGGCTTGAGCATTCTTAACATTCTGCCCCGCAACAGCCATCTGCTCTGCCAGCCCAGACATCTTTGCATCTGACTCATTGAGTCCGGCTAAGGCTTGATCATGCTTCTTCTGTGCGATCTCTACTTCGCTGAGTGATTTAGCGAGTTCAAATTTCAATGAGTCACAACGAGAGACAACTTCGTTGAGTGCGGTGCGCGTTTTTTCAATCGAAGCTGAGATTTCGATTGCAGAATTTGAGGCAGCCGATCCCCCTCGGACCCGATTTCGACTTACTAAATCTCCGTCGCGCGTTACCGCAATGAGTCCAGGATTTTGAGAGACAACTCGCTCAGCATCTGCGAGATCATCTACTGCAACGATCCCTCCAAGCAGAGCCTCGATCATCGCCTCAAGGCCGTCAGATTTAATCAGAGAGGCAAGTGATGAGAGTCCTGCTGGAACTGAATTGTGCGCAATGAACTCGCCATCAACGACGAGCAACTCTGATTGGCCAGCGTCCTCAGTCTTTAGCATGGCAACTGCATGAACTGCGGCAGATAAATCTGAAACCACGATCGATTCGGCTAGAGGTCCCAGCGCTGCAGCAACTGCTGCCTCCCAGCCAGATGCCACTGAAATGAGGGTAGATAATCGTCCGCGAGATGTTGCTCCCCCACGCCCGGTGAGAATTGCTTCACCACCATCACGATGTAGAAGAGATTCCTCAAGTGCTGCTAGACGTGCAGTAAGCCCGGCTCGCTCGCGGCTGGCGCTCTGCTCGCTTTCAAGAAGCGCTGCATGAGTTGCATTGACCGCCGTTAGTTCAGCAAGCGCCTTCTCATAATCTGCATCGAGCTCTGGCTCAAAGCGATCTACTCCGGCGATCTCTGCTTCCAGAGAGGCAAATTCAGTTCTGAAATTGTGAAGTCGCGTCTCTGCATCGATGCGAGCAGCGGTGAGGCGTGAAATTTCGGCGTTGGTGGCATCGATGCGAGCTCGCAGACCATTGATATGTCCTTCTTGTCGCGCTGTACCTTCGCGAGCATCGGCGATAGCCCGTAAGGCGGCAGAGACTTGATTCTCTTCCTGGGCGAGTTGGGCCTCGGTAGCGCGCAACGCTTCGGTGATCTCATTAAGTGAGGCGCGAGCGGTCGCACCTAGCTGACGAAGAGAGGTTTCCTCTTCACGGAGTGTTGCTGCCTCGGAATCCATACTCTCGGGATCGCGGCCATTGGCTCTCGCCTCGTCACGTTCTTCTGAGAGGAATCTGGCCCGCTCTGAAGCGAGGGATTGAATTCCACGGAATTTTTCGCGTTGCGCGGTCAGGCGATAAAAATTCTCCTGCGCTTGTACAAGTTGCGGATTTTCTAGGAGAGCTTGTGCATCAAGTTGTTCTTCACGAGCACGTGATTCGGCGAGCGCAGCCTCTACCTGATCACGGCGAGCACGTAGCGAGGTCTCATCGGCCACATCAGCATCGAAACTCTCTTTGAGGGAGATTAAGTCGTCGGCCAAGAGTCGCAGCTTGGCATCGCGAACATCTGATTGGATCGTGGATGCGCGGCGAGCTACCTCAGCCTGCTTACCCAGAGGTTTAAGTTGGCGGCGCAGTTCGACGGTGAGATCCTGAATACGGGCGAGGTTCGCCTGCATAGAATCTAATTTGCGAAGCGCCTTCTCTTTGCGTTTGCGGTGCTTGAGAACTCCCGCGGCCTCTTCAATAAAAGCCCGACGCTCTTCGGGATTTGCCAGCAGAATCGCATCTAGCTGACCCTGACCCACGATGACGTGCATCTCGCGACCGATACCGCTATCGCTCAATAACTCTTGGATATCAAGAAGACGTGTGGTCTCCCCATTAAGTTGGTACTCACTGGTCCCATTGCGGAAGAGAATTCTTGAGATCGTGACTTCGGCGAAATCGATGGGTAAAGCGTTATCGGAATTGTCGATCGTTACCGATACTTCGGCGCGGCCCAAAGGTGCGCGTCCGCTAGTTCCGGCGAAGATGACATCTTCCATCTTGCCGCCGCGGAGGGATTTAGCGCCCTGCTCACCCATGACCCAGGAGAGGGCATCGACCACATTTGATTTTCCAGAGCCGTTTGGTCCAACCACGCAGGTGATCCCACGCTCAAAGAGCAGGGTCGTGGAAGAGGCAAAGGACTTAAATCCTTTGAGGTTTACGCTCTTCAAATACACGGGGAAAACCTATCTCTATCCGAGGGCAATTCCAGCCAAGAACCGCTAGAGCCGTTGGCAGCGCGGACAGAAATGAGAGGAGCGACCTCCGACGATGATGCGACGAATCTGGGTATCGCAACGTGAGCAATTTTCACCATCGCGTCCATATGCTTCGAGAGAATGTTCAAAGTAGCCACTCTCCCCGTTGACATTTGTGTAGAGCGAGTCGAAGGAGGTGCCACCCTCAAGTAGTGCTTTAGACATTACAGACTCAACGGAACTTAATAGCGCTTTGATTTTGGCTCGTGACAATGAGTCGCAGGATCGCTGCGGATGAATCTTTGCCAACCAGAGCGACTCATCGGCGTAGATATTTCCGACCCCGCTCATCAGATTTTGATCCAAGAGTGCTGGCTTAATCTCGGTGCGCTTAGAACGCATTCGATGAACTACGGCTTCAGAATCAAAGGCCGGATCGAAGATATCTGGAGCAATCGCCTCGACGAGATCTGGTACTTCACCATTCATCTCCGAGACGGCAAGCCAACCGAAAGTCCGCTGATCGATAAAACGAAGTTCCTTCTGCGTATCGAGAGTGAGCTTCGCCCGCAAATGTTTCTCCGCCGGAATTGATGGATCTTGAATTCGAAATTGTCCGCTCATCCCTAAATGAGCCACAAGGGCTTGCGGTCGATCTAACTCAAACCAGAGAAACTTGCCACGGCGAGATAAACGAGTAATCCGCGCACCTTTGAGAGAAGAGATTCTTGCAAGCGATCGCGGATTCGTTGCGCGCGGATGGAAAGTTTGTGCTTTAACTATTGTGGTCCCACGTGCCCAGTGCTCCAGCCCTAAGCGAACTGTCTCTACTTCAGGAAGTTCGGGCATGTAATACTTCAAGCGCTAACTTTGCGGCAACTTGTTCTGCCTCGCGCTTACTCTTTCCAGAACCCGATGCAAATCTCTCTCCTGATAGCACCACAACTGCCGTGAAACTCTTATCGTGGTCGGGACCAAACTCTTCAATCTCGTACTCCGGCACACCCAAGTTTTGCGCGGCAGCTAATTCTTGTAGCGCAGTCTTGCCATCAATCCCAGCGCCTTGTGCATTCGCAGATTCAATGAGAGGACCAAACCATTCCAAAACTTTGGTGGTTGCAACATCAAGCCCATGCTCTAAATAAATTGCACCTACAAGCGCTTCAAGGGAGTCTGCCAATATGGAGTTCTTATCGCGCCCGCCAGAGGACTCTTCGCCCTTACCAATGCGCACATACTCACCGAGTGAAAGTTGGCGAGCAATCACTGCCAAGGCCTTGGTATTTACAACGCCAGATCGAAGTGGCGAGAGACGACTCTCATCTAAATCAGGAAATTTTGAATACAACTCTTGCGTAATGATTAAACCCAGAACACTGTCGCCTAAAAATTCGAGGCGTTCGTTTGTGGGAAGACCGCCCGATTCATAAGCAAACGAGCGGTGGGTTAAGGCAAGTTCAAGCAGGTCGGCTGATACCGAAATGCCCAAGTTCTTTCCAAGGCTTTCGGAGAGGCCAGCGGACAGATCAGACCTCGATGACCTGACGGCGGTTATAGGTGCCGCAAGTTGGACACGCTGTGTGTTGCAACTTTGGTTGCTGGCACTGAGCGCAAGTTGAGGTTGCAGCAGGAGTTGTCTTCCATGAGCTACGACGAGAGCGAGTGCGCGAGCGCGACATCTTTCGCTTTGGGACTGGCATGGTTTTACTCCTTCTAATACTGCTGGCTGTTACGAGCTAATTAATAAATTTTTAGCGACGACCGCTGGGCGGAAGCCTCTTCAAGAGGAAAAGTATCCCCCATAGCCCCAAAATAGTAAAAACGAGGGAGATCAGGAGTTCGGCCCCTTCCAATCGGTGAGCCCAGCCCAACGGATATCAGCCGCCCCATGAGCGTGATCCTCTGGCAGAAGCGCCCATTTGACCCCACAGGTGGGACAGAGCCCTTCACAATCCTCTGAGCAGAGAGGGTTAACCGGCAGGTTGAGGACTAGAGCATCGCGGATCGGGCCGTCAAGATTGATGAAATCCCCCTCCATCTCAAGGAGTTCATCCTCATCCCCGACTTCGACCTCTTTTGTTTTGGCTTTCTGCCGATAATCCACCTGATAATGAAAGAGCTCTTGAAATGTCTCATCGATATCGAAGGTGACTGGATCCAAACAACGAGTGCATTCACCGATCGCATCTGCTGAGACTTGGCCCGTGGCTAAAACTCCTTGAGCCACAGCCTCGATACGAAGATCGACATAAATTGCCCCATCGCTCGGGACAGCTAAAAGTGGAACTCCGATTGGCTCATGATCATCGAAGGTGAGCTCGTACTCGCGCATCTCCCCTGCGCGCCGGGGCAGATCATGACAACTAAATAGGAATGGATTCTTCTGATTCATGAGATTAACTCGTAATTACTCGGCGAGTTCAGAGAGGATGTGTTTCTCCTCGAAGCCTTGGAGCTTCTCACGGCCGCGATGAACTACATCGAGGGTCTTATTGAGAATTACTTCAAGAGTGGCCAGACGTGAATCGATATATGCCTCGATCTCTTCTCGCTCTGCCCGGGCATCCTCTTCGACCGCTGCCAAAATGCGCTTCGCCTCGGCGTGAGCAGCAGCGACAATCTCGGTCTGCTCCACCATACGAGCCACTTCCTCGCGGCCATGTGCAATCAAGGCATCGGCGCTTATGCGAGCCTCTTCCAAAATCTGTTCTCTGGCTTCAATAATTTGTTGCGCTAAAGCAAAGTCATGCGGGAATGAGTTCCGCGCTCCATCTAAGAGTTCGAGTAACTCACCACGGTGAACGACACAGCTCGCAGAGAGCGGGACTCCTCGAGCCTCTTCGACGAGAGAGATTGCGCTTTGTACACGATCAATAGTCTCCATTAGTTACCTCCATGAACTTGCGACAAGCGAGCCTTTAATTTATCGAGCAGTGGAGCTGGAATGTAATTTGAAACATCTCCGTCATAACTGGCAATCTCTTTAACAAGTGATGAGGACAAGAACGAGTGCGCCGGAGCGGTAGACATAAACAGAGTCTCAATTCCCTTTAACTGCAGGTTGATCTGAGACATCTGAAGTTCGTAATCAAAGTCGGTGACGGCCCTAAGACCCTTAACAATGATGTCGATCTGATTGGCCTCGCAGTAATCAACTAAAAGCCCAGACCACGAATCAACTCGCACATTGGGGAAAACCGCGGTGACCTCGCTAATCATCTCGATCCGCTCGGGAACTGAGAAGAGGGTGCTCTTTGTCTTGTTAACCAGGACTGCGATGACTACCTCGTCGAACATCTTGCTGGCGCGCTCGATAATATCGAGGTGTCCAAAGGTGATTGGATCAAAAGAACCAGGACAGACAACGCGTTTCACGATAAAACGGTAGCAGAGTAGCCCCCGTAGTAGATACTGCCTTGGCCATATGAGCGCACTTTGATCCCCTCAAATGGATGTGGCCAGGTAAATGGCGCACTCTTGCTCTCGCGTTCGATCGCCACAATTCCGCGCGGTTGTAGCAAGTCGCGCGCGATGATGGTCTGGAGATGTTCTTCAATGACTGCATTCGATATCTCGTATGGAGGATCCATGAAGATAATGTCGTACTTCCCTTTTTCGGCTGCATGGTCCGATTCAAGAAAGCGTTCAGCTTTAGTATGAAAGACTCGATAAGACCCTGATGCGCTCTTCACAAGTTGAAAATTTGAGATCGCGAGCGATCCCATATCTCCCTCGGATTCAACGGCATGAACAACAGCGGCCCCGCGAGATAGAGCCTCGACTCCGACTGCTCCGCTTCCGGCGTAAAGATCTAAGAAGTTGAGTCCGACGAGTGATGAGAACTCCGAATCGAGTGAGGAGAAGAGTCCCTCGCGTGCACGATCTGATGTAGGCCTTGTCCTGGAATCGGGAGGTGAATTCAACACCTTACCCTTGGCCGATCCAGCAATAATTCTCATCACTATCCCTTATCTACAAATGTACTTGCCTCATCAGCTGCTAGTTCTTGGACTGCTGCAGCCAACTCAGGAAGTGAGGCAAGAGTCGGATCTGCATCTATAAGTTTAGTTCCAACGAGGCGCGCCTTCTCGATGAGAGGTTCATCTCGCAAGACTTTTAAGAGACGTAGGTGAGAGCGCACTCCAGACTGCGCCTTTCCAAGTACATCACCCTCGCTGCGTTGATCAAGATCAATCCGGGAAAGTTCAAAGCCGTCGAGTGTGCTGGCAACGGCACTGAGGCGAGCCATTGCACTTGAATCTTCTGCTGCGGCCGAAACGAGTAGACATAAACCAGGAACTCCTCCTCGTCCTACTCGGCCGCGAAGTTGATGAAGTTGGGAGACGCCAAATCGGTCGCCATCCATGATGACCATCATCGATGCATTGGGAACATCCACGCCGACTTCAATGACCGTTGTTGCGACCAAGACATCAATCTTTCCCTCGGCAAATGCCTGCATCGTTGCATCCTTGAGTTCGGCGCTCTGTCTGCCATGCAAGGGGGTAACCCGCAGCCCTTTAAGGGCGCCTAGCGCCAATTGTGGAGCCAACTCTTCTACGGATGTGAGCGGAACTTTCTCCTCTTTATCTCCATCAAGCAATTTAGCGATTGCTCGATCTATATCGGTCATGCCTTCTGGCTCGCTCTCCGTTGCGCTAATGCGCGGAGCGACTATGTATGCCTGATGACCCTTGGCGACTTCTTCCCTAATGCGCTCCCACGCCCGGTCAAGATAGTGAGGCTTTTCTAAAACTGGGATCACATGAGTTGTTATTGGAGTACGACCGGCTGGAAGCTCATGCAGGGTTGAGATTTCCAGATCTCCAAAAATAGTCATGGCCACTGTGCGCGGAATAGGCGTAGCGGTCATCACTAAAACATGTGGCGGGACTTTGGCTTTGGTGCGCAGCGCATCTCGTTGCTCAACACCAAAGCGATGTTGCTCATCCACGATAACCAAACCCAAGTCGTGAAATTCCAAAGCGTCTGTGAGGAGTGCATGCGTGCCAATGACAATGCCAGCATCGCCGGATGCAATTTTGGCGTACGCATCGCGACGCGCTGCAGCGTTCATTGAACCGGTGAGAAGAACGACTTGAGTCCCATTTACATCCCCACCCAAAGTTCCAGCTTCGGCTAAGGGACCGAGCAACTTAGTGATCGTCTTAAAGTGCTGTTGTGCAAGTACTTCTGTAGGAGCTAGAAGTGCTGCCTGTCCCCCAGAGTCGACAACTGTTAACGCGGCACGGAGTGCGACAACCGTCTTACCTGATCCAACTTCACCTTGAAGAAGGCGATGCATAGGGTGAGTCCGCGCCATATCTGATTCGATCTCCGCGGCAACTTCTTGTTGACCTTTGGTTAATGTAAATGGAAGTAAGGACTCGAACCTTGAAACTAACCCATCGCTCTTTACTGTCCGCGCAATCGCGGGCATAGAGCGATACTGTGCTCGTCGTTGCGCTAATAAAAGTTGAAGCAGCAAAGCCTCATCAAAGGTGAGTCGCTCGCGGGCGAGCGCAGAATTTTCCAGTGATGTGGGTTGATGGATTTCGCGGATAGATTCGGTAAGACTCAGATACCCGAGTTCTTTCACAATCTTCTCTGGAAGTAGATCAGGAATTTCTTCCAGCCCATCCAAAACTATCTCTACGCATTGTGAAATCTTCCACGACGGAAATTTTGAGGCCGATGGATAGACCGGCAGAAACTTTCCAGCAAAGCCAGAGATTGCCTCGTCAACGTCATCGCCATCGGGGATCAATTGATAATCAGGATGAGAGAGTTGTCGTTTGCCATTAAAGAGCCCGACCTTGCCAGCAAACATTCCGGTCCGACCTATGCGTAACTCTTTCTCACGCCACGGCTGATTAAAGAAGGTGAGCCATAACTTGGCCGACCCATCGGTGACCACAACCTCAAGAATCATCCGACCCGTGGCCCGGCGCAGATGGACCGCGGCGATCTCCGCCAGAACGGTGGCCTCCTCCCCTTCGGCTAGTTCGGAGATATTGCTGAGCTCCCCGCGGAGCACATACCGCCTGGGGTAGTGCCGGAGCAGATCACCTACCGTCTCCATGCCGAAGGCCTTTGTGAGGGCGGTGGCGGTCCGATCTCCCAATTCGCGCTTGAGCGGGGTTTGGAGGGTGGACATGGCTCCATTGTGCCAAGGAGTGGGGCCTGGATTAGCCTTTTAGGCGCGCGGGGCGGTAATCTTCCCCACTTAGCCGTACTGGAATTTCACCGTACCTGAATTTAAAGGAGCCATCGTGGCATCAAACTGCGACATCTGTGGCAAGGGCCCGAGCTTTGGCAATAACGTCTC
>Ga0007873_1000173_pt1 | contig 19362 bp, 17 predicted proteins | sample CryBogCBH26May08_FD_71228 | JGI IMG/M metagenome (GOLD analysis project Ga0007873, IMG submission 71228) | Freshwater microbial communities from Crystal Bog, Wisconsin, USA - CBH26May08 | ecosystem: Environmental > Aquatic > Freshwater > Lake | place: Crystal Bog, Wisconsin, USA | collected...
GCGGCAAAAGGAGTTTTTCAGCCCTCAAAATATTATGCTCGCCAGTCCATAAAGTACTTGTGTGGTAAAATTCGATAGAGTACACTACACTACTCAGTATTTACGTAGTTCTTCTGTACTTCCTATTGCAAGCTTCCCTGTATTTTTATTATGCTGTTCCTTGTTGCCTTAGTACCATTTATCCTAATAAAGTGCCGATAAAATTCATTGCAAACGCTCCAATTTTATAGCATATTTATGCTTATTATTTCTATGATAATATTAGGATAACAAAGTAATCAGCTAATATCCGCTTATTCACCCGTTCATACACAAGCCACATCAGCCGGTCCGGTTTTGGCGTATGCCAAAATGTTGAGCCCACTTTAGTGGGAGAGACAAGAAGGCAGCAGTGGTAGGTGTATTTCTCCCCTCTCTTTCGGAGAGGGTGGGGTGAGGCCGCCTGTTGGCTATGAGACAAAATCTTAAATGAAGTGACCTTTTGAATAAAGTTTTTAGGTTAGACAAATCGGCTTATTATTAGATTAATTGGTATAAGACAGCCTCTCTTTATTATTATACCAAGTTTTAGAAACAAAAAAGCCTTCGATAATTAACGAAGGCTTTTTTGTTTATCAGCGGAGAGGAAGGGATTCGAACCCTTGGTACAATGTTACTCGTACGACGGTTTAGCAAACCGTTGATTTCAGCCACTCATCCACCTCTCCGGATAATCTTTAAACCCTGTGCTGAATACTTAATTTCTTAAGCGGGGTGCAAATATAATCCCTGAATGATAACCTCCAAAAATATTTACTTAAAAAAGAGAAAACTTTCTAAAAAAGTTATTCCTAAAAGTGAAAATGAAATAATTTTTAGAATGCAATTTCCTAAACTATACCATATCTAATAATACCTCCTCCAATAACATCATCTCCTTCATAAAAAACTGCACTTTGACCTGGTGCAATACTTTTTACTGGTTCATAGAATTGTACTTTTACATTTTCATCTTCCATTGATAATATGCTGAGTGCTCCTTTATCTTTATAACGAATCTTTGTTATGGATTCTATTCCATCTGTTATTACTTCGTATTTTTGGAAGTTAATCCCTTTAACTAACATTGTACTTTTTTCCAGATATGTTTCATCACCTAATACTACTGTATTTGTTTCTGGATTGATGGCTGCAACATAAGCCGGTTTACCTAAAGCTATTTCAAGCCCTTTTCTTTGACCTATCGTGTAAAATGGATAGCCTTTATGTTTGCCAAGTCTTTTACCATTTATGTCGGTAAACCAACCATTGGCAACTGTTATTTCCAGATTTGGTACATTTCTCTTCAGAAACCCTCTATAATCATTATCAGGAACAAAACAAATTTCATAACTCTCAGCTTTCTTAGAAAGTTCAGGATAACCAAGGTCAAAAGCCATCTGTCTTATTTCACTTTTTCTATATTTCCCCAAAGGCATTATAGTTCTACTCATTAACTCTTGATCTAACCCCCATAATACGTAACTCTGATCTTTGGTTTCGTCCAGACCTTTACTTAAATAAAAACGATTATTTGTATGTTGATGAATTTGAGCGTAATGACCAGTAGCTATAAATTCACAATCTAATGCATTCGCTCTTTTTAGAAGAGCTCTCCATTTAATATGAGTATTACACATTACACAAGGATTGGGCGTACGCCCAGCCATATACTCTTCTACAAAATTGTTAATAACATGGTTGCCAAACTCTTCTCTAATATCCAGAATATAATGTGGAAATCCGTTGTTAACTGCAGCCATACGGGCATCGTTGAAACTATCAATATTGCAACATCCGGTTTCCTTGCCCGTAGTGTTGGTAGAAGAATAGTCCCAGGTCTTCATAGTTATTCCAATTACCTGATATCCTTCGTTATGTAGCATTAAAGCTGTGACAGTACTGTCTATACCGCCGCTCATTGCTACCAGCACCTTGCCTTTCTTACTCATCGTGAATACAATTATGAAGCCGCAAATCTAAGGTATTTGGATACCGTAAGTTTCCTAATTACGAAGAAGTTGCAATTCTTGTATCTAAACTATAGTATATTTATGATTGTTTGTCGAGTGAATATAATCTGAGTATTCATAAAAAAATACCCTATGTATATTAAAAACCTTAGAGTTTAATATAAATAGGGTAATAATATTAGCAGGAATATTATTACCTAATTTGTGGTTTTGGCAGAAGCAACAACTTTTACTTTATCACCTTCTTTCAATGTTTTACTTACAATTGTATAGGGACCTGTAACTACTTCTTCTCCTTCCTTTAATCCAGAAACAATCTGTATGTAATTCAAATCCTGTATATCTGTTTTTACAATTTTTTTCCTTACAGTTGAAGTTTTACTGTCATAAATAAATACCACTTCCTGAAGATCATCTGCTGCAGGAGATTTTCCATCTTCATCCGTGTCTGGGTTTTCCTTTTTAGGTTTATTAGCTGTTTTTGAACTGTCCTTTGATCTGGTAGTAACAGAATTTAAAGGAATACTTAATACATTATCAGTTTTTTTAGTTTGTATATCTGCATTTGCACTCATTCCTGGTCGGAAAGGGAATTTACCTTTGGCAATTAAATCTTTGTATTCAGTTGGGAATAAACGGATATGTACTTTATAGGTAGTAACCTCATTACTACTAGCAGATGTAGAAGTGATTGGGTTTGCTATTTTATATACTAACCCTTTAAATTTTCTATTATTATAGGCATCTACTTCAATAATTGCTGTATCTCCCAATTTCACTTTAGTAATATCATTTTCACCAACGTCTACCTGAGCTACAATACTGTGCATGTCGGCTATACGCATCATTTCTGTACCTGTCATTTGAGCAGTACCTACAACTCTTTCTCCTTTCTTTACAGATAATAAGCTAACTATTCCATCCATTGGAGCCGTTATAGTAGCTCGTGATAAATCTTTATTTGCTCTTTGCAGCTGAGCCTGAGCAGCGGTATAAGAGGCTTGTCCACCTTTTATTGTTTCTAAAGCTGCAGCATAGTTTGCTTTTGAACTTTTATAAGTTTGTTCAGCCTGTTCAAATTCGGAAGTACTTATTACTTTATCTTCCAATAACTTTTTTTGTCTATTAAAAGCAGCTTCAGCTTGATTTAAATTAGCTTTATATGCTTCTAATGATGCTTGCGTATTACTAACCTGGGCGCCAGCCTGCGTTACACCTGCAGCTACCTGATCTCTTTGTGAAGCATAAATATCTGCATAAATTCTTGCTACTTCTTGTCCTTTTCTTACACTATCTCCTTCTTCAACTTTCAATTCAACAATTTCGCCACTAATATCAGAACTTACTTTAACCTCTACTTCTGGATAAACTTTACCACTAGCATTCACTGTTTCTATGATGGTACGTTTAGCGGCCTTTTCGGTATTTACTTCTATTCCTTCCTCTTTCCCTAATTTCCCCGTTGCTTTCAAAGTAATTAATAATCCGATAATTGCAATCAGAATAATAATAACCCATATCAATTTTTTGTTCATAATTGGTCTAATTTATTTCTTAAGTTAGTATTAAAGTTTAAGTCCCTGTCCTTTATAAAATTCTAGTAGTTTCATTTTAAAAACATAATCAAACTGATTGACTACTTGTTGCATTTTTGATCTTAATAAATTATTCTGATTAGTTAAAAGATCTATTGTTGCTAATAAGCCATTTTGATATCTTTTCATAGAATAGTCATATGTTTTCTGGGCTGTTTCAACTGCTTTTATCCCAGATACTAATTTTTGATGAGCATTTATAGCATTGGTATAAGCTGTATATATATCTTGCTTTAATTTTGTATTTGCTTGTTCTTGCTGTAGGACATAGCTTTTTAAATTAAGTTTTGATTGTTCATACCCAATTTTAGCTTGACCGTTATTAAATATTGGTAGGCTAATATTAAAACCAAGTCCCTGTCCGAAATTATGTTTCAATTGTTCGCCCCATCCATCCCATAATTGACTAAAGGACCTTCTTGACTGTATTAAAGAATAGTTGGGACTAAGAACGTTTAAATGATTCCCTCCATTATCTACTACATAAGCTCCAGTTGGAGAATAACCATTTAATGTATAACCAGTATAATTCTGGAAGGAATTGTAAAAGTTAGAAGATAGATTAATGCCAAAGCTAAGTATAGGATACATTGCTGCTTTTGAAACTAATACATTTTTCTCAGCTGATTTTATTCTATACTCATTACCTTTTTGTGTTGGTTGAGTAATTAAAGCTAATTGATAAAGTGGTTCTGGTTGTAAATCAGTTATCGGCACAACCGGTATCTTGTCAACATCTGGTACTACTATATCGAATGGTAATGCTGCATCTAAATTTAAGAGACCTTTCAACATTAATAATGCCTGGTCATAATTAGTTTTAGCTGCTATATAGTTGCTACTATCTGTAGCCAACTGTGCTTCAATTTCAGCAAGATTAAGTTCAGGAAGGGAACCTACTTTTACTTTTTTACTCGTAATATCAATTTGTTCCTGTGTTTGTTGAATCTGAAGATTACTGATATTTAATTGCTCATCAGCACTTAATACCTGAAGGTAATATGTAGTTACACTAAGTGCGGCATCGTTCGAAGCTTTAGCGATATCTTGAAGTGAAGCTTGTGCATTGTATTGTTGAGAAAGGATATTATTCCTTATTCTACCAAAATTATATAACTGCATACTACTACTAAACTGGAAATTTTGATATAATGCTTGTTCATCAGAGTATACATTAGTAGTTCTATCAATTGAAGTACCAAATTGCAATCCTAAACCTGTAGATAAATTTGCGGATGGTAACTTATTCATCTTCGCTTGTAGAAATTGCAAAGCAGCAATTCTAGCCTGAATGTCAGCTAACTTAACACTAATATTGTGTTGCATAGCATAATCTACACATTTTCTTAAGTCCCATTTCTCTACTTTATTCTGTGCGCTTAATAGAAATGGTATTGAAAAGACAGTAAGTAAAAAAAATCTTGATTTCATCTTGCAAACAAAAGTAAGGTAATAGGTATTTTAAGTGGTCTAATTTTGATGAACGTTAAGAAAACGGTTAATTTGTACTCATTTTAGATATAAAAGGAATAAAAAAAGGAATGTAATTTTATACATTCCTTAAAAATACGGTACGGATTAATACTTGTTCTAAGCAAAAATAACAAGAATAGAAACAATTATAGTCATTGCAATAATACCTACTGCAGTTAATTGTCCTTCTGTTAATTCATGATGTTGATGAGTGATTGGCATAACTTAAAATTTAATCGTTAATAAATTGTTTGTATTCAAATAACTGAATTAGATTTTATCAGCATTTTTAATATCCTCTTTTTCAATTACAAATCAAAAATATAACATACGTTTCACATAATCTAATTTATTTTAACATTTATTTTCGAATTGATTCTTAAAAGTGGGATTTTTATTTGTTCAAATCATTTCAAATGTAAAAATATTTTAACAAATAATCTCATAATACTAATTTTACAATGTAACTATGACCTTTATGTCTACCAACAAACAGATTATTTTTTTACTATTATTTTAAATTACTGGAACTGATGCTCAAACTTTAATTCAAAAAGTAACTGATGATGCATATATTATAACCAGAGTGGTAGATAAATATCATGAAAACCAATGAAAATTAATGAATCTTTTTACTTAATAATTTTCACTTTGGAAACTACCATCCGCTTGCCAGTACATCAGCAAGGTGCATTACTTTCAAATTACTTCCTTTAGCGCCTATACAGCCATCTATATTCATTAAGCAACTCATATCTGTACTTACTAAATACTCGGCTTCAGTAGCTGAAGCATTTGCTACTTTCTGATCGGCCATAGCAGTACTGATTGGGGCAAACTTTACAGCAAAAGTTCCACCAAAACCACAACAGGTTTCCGATTCGTTCATCTCTCTAAGTTCAAGTCCACGAACATTGCGCAATAGTTTTCTTGGTTCTTCTTTCAAACCACATTCTCTTAATGCTGCACAACTATCATGGTAAGTAATTGTATGTTCAAAAGTGGCTCCAATATCTTCTACTTTCAATACATTTACCAGAAAATCACTAAGCTCATACGTATGTTCATTTAGCCTTTGTACACGATTTAATTGAGAGGTATTGCCATATAGTTCAGGCATATAGTTTTTAATAAAACCAATACAACTCGCGCTAGGAGATACAATGTAATGAGCTTCTTTAAAATCATCAAGAAACTTTGTACAAACTTCTTTAGCTTCGCCTCGGAATCCAGCATTAAAGGCGGGCTGACCACAACATGTCTGATTTGGATTGTATATAACAGTACATCCAACTTTCTCCAATATTCTTACCATGCTGAATCCAACGTTCGGATAAAGCTGATCTATAAAACAAGGAATAAAAATGTGTACGTCCATGGTGTTTATATTAGATAATAGCACTTAAATATTAGTAGGTAGATTAATGTAGAATACAGTTAATTATTAAAACTCAATCAAGATCACTCAGCAGTTTGTATTAATCTTTTATCTACAATCTAAGTACTATATTACCCTTGTAACTTTTTATTTAAATTAATCATTTTAATAGCGGTAATTGCAGATTCTTCTCCTTTATGCCCATGCTTTCCTCCAATTCTTTCAATAGCTTGTTCTTCAGTTAATACCGTAAGTACTCCAAAAATAGTAGGAACATCTAAAGTAAGATTTAACTGGGTGATTCCATTGGTAATGCCCTGACAAACATAATCGAAATGAGGAGTATCTCCTTGAATAACAGTAGCTAGTGCTATGAAAGCACTTATTTTACCATTGGGAGAATTGTCCTCAATAGCTTTTATCATAAAAGGGATTTCAAATGCTCCGGGAACTACTACCGTTTTGTATTTAACACCGTGATTTCTTAAAATTCTCTTAGCACCCTCTTCCAACTCATCTACAATATGAGCATTCCATTCTGTTTTTACTATAACTACAAAGGCATCCTCCATAGTGGGGATGCCTTTGTGTAACAATGTATTTCCTTGTGTAGCCATTATTTTCCTATACTTAAGTCGTTTGGTTCAACACTAAGTCTGTAAATGTATTTATCAACAGTTCTTGCTTTATCGCTAGTAGGAAATTGTACTTTAATTGACTTATAAAGTTCAAGTGCTTCTTTTGTCTTACCCATAGTCTCTGTTAATGCAGCTGCTCTAAAAAGATATTCAGCAGATAATGCTTCATCTTTAACAAATACACTGGAAGCTTTCTTGTAAGACTCTACTGCTTCGTCTTTCTTACCCAGTTCACTATATGCATCTCCAAGAGCACCGGAAGCTACAATCTGAACTTGTTTGGCAGAAGTATTAAACTCTTTTAAATGATCTACAGCCTTACTAAATTCACCTAACTTTAGATAACTGATACCTGCATAGTAATGTGCAAGGTTAGCAGAAGGTGTACCGCCATATTTATTGATGAAACTTAATGCACCTTTTACAGTTCCGTCTCCATCTATAACTTTACGGGAAGAATCTTTAGCAAAGTATTCCTGGATATGAAATAATTCATCTGCAGCTTTAAGATCGTTTGGTTCTTTTACAAACTTGTTATAACCAAACCATCCACCTACAACTACTATCAGTATACCTGCAATAGACAATACGGGTTTTTGATATTTAGCCCAAACGTTTTCTACTTCTAATAATGGATCCTTTTCAACAATTGTTGCTTGCTCCACGTTCTTTTCACTCATAAATGTGATATTAATCTATAAAAAATAAACTTACTTAATCTTGTTCAAAAACGTAATTGTCATTCACATATACGTCTTTGTACACTTCGCTATCATCAGGCCATGGACTTTCTTCAGCAAACTTTACACTCTCTTCTACTAATGCATCAATTTTATTATCGATTGCATCAATTTCTGTTTGTGTAGCAAAGTTATTATCCAAAATAGTTTTCAATACTTTATTAATAGGATCCTGATCTTTATAATCATCTACCTCTTCTTTACTACGATATTTCTGAGGATCACTGATAGAATGACCTTTGTAACGATACGTTTTTAATTCCAAAAGGGTAGGACCATCACCTTCTCTTGCACGTTTTACAGCTCTTGCAACTGCTTCGTGAACGGATTCAGGCGTCATACCATCTACTTTGTCAGCAGGCATTTCATATGCATCTGCCAGTTTGTAAATATCCACAACGTTAGATGTTCTTTGAATGGAAGTACCCATTGCATAGTTGTTATTCTCACAAATGAATACTACTGGTAATTTCCACAACATAGCCATATTGAAGGTTTCGTGCAACATACCCTGACGGGCAGCACCATCTCCAAAAAAGCAAAGGACAGCATTGTTAGTGCCTCTGTATTGTTCTGCAAAAGCAAGTCCAGCTCCAGTACCTATCTGAGCACCTACTAAACCATGACCACCAAAGAACTTGTTTTTAACATCAAAAAAGTGCATGCTACCACCTTTTCCTTTGCTACAGCCTGTTGCTTTACCATATAATTCAGCCATACAAGCATTTGCAGAAGTACCCTTAGCTAAGGCTAAACCATGATCTCGGTAGCCCGTAATAAATGGATCATCCTGTGTAGTTGCAGTCATACAACCGGCAGCAATTGCTTCCTGGCCGATATAAGCATGGAAAAATCCACGGATTTTACCAGCCATTTTGTACATCTCTTCTGCTTTCAATTCAAACTGACGAATCATCTGCATGAGTTCGTACCAGTATAAATATGTTTCTTTCGAAAATTTAGTTGCCACGTGCTATAATTTTTTAGGTCGGCAAATATAGTAGTAATGTGATTACAAGCAAATATTGTTAGAAACGTTTCTTTCAGGAGGAAGGAGTCGGTAGATATTGACAATTTTGCAATTATCAATATCTACAGTTGGTTTTTAAAGTGTATTATTCTATCTTCTGTCTCTTGACTCTTATCTCCGGTATTTAGTTAAACTTAATTTCAAACAGCTTTGGCCAGTATTTTCCAGTAAAGAAGAAGCGTTTACCCACTTTGTCATATGCAATACCATTCAATACATCATGCTGTTCTTGGGTAATTCCTGGTACATATTGTTCCAACAAGCCCGAGAAATCGGCAATACCCACTACCTTCCCAGTCTCAGGATTGATTTTTATTATAAAATTTGTTTCCCATACATTCGCGTAGATAAACCCATCCACCAGTTCCAGTTCATTTATTCTCTCAATGGAACCCTTTTCGTTGGTTACATCAATGGTCTTTGTAATAGCAAAAGTTTCCGGATTTCGATATACAATATTACTGCTACCGTTGCTCATAATGATTTCTTTACCATTATTTGTCAATCCCCAGCCTTCGCCCTCGTAGGTAAATTCTTTCAGTTTCTTAAAGGTTTTAGCATCATAAACGAATGCTTTTCCCGATTTGTAGGTCAGTTCATATATTTTACCATTCAATAGGGTAATGCCCTCTCCAAAGTATTCGTCGGCTAATTTTAAAGACTTTAAATCCTTTCCGGTGGTAAGAGAAACTATGGCCAGTCTACTTTCCTTTTCTACTCCGGTACCTTCATACAGCACAGAATCGTGATATTCCAGTCCCTCAGTGAAGGATTTTGGATTATGCGGATACATTTTCACTACGGTGAATGCCATTTGAGCCGGTGCCGCATCAGTAGTTGCTGGATTAGATATTGGTTCCGCAGGTTTGTCGTGATTGGTACAACCAACTATTAGCAATCCAAAACTAAATGCCAGAATGGATGCTTTGTAATATTTATTAATTCTCATAAAGCCTTTTTATGCCGCAAATATGAAGTTTAGATTTTAGAAAAGCAATCTCACTTTAAAATTTATGAATAGAATAATAAACCTAAAACTAATTAATGTATGATTATTTGGTAGTCTTACTGCCCATTTGTTTACCCATTTTTTCGTACTCTTTATCATTGGGCTCCCAGAGTTCCAGCTTGTTGCCTTCTATATCCAGTATATGTACAAATTTGCCATAACTATAGGTTTCAATGGTGTCGAGAATATTTACATTACTCTTTTTCAATTCTGCTACAAGGTCTACCAGATTGTCCACTCTGTAGTTTATCATAAAATCCTTGGTGGAAGGTTCAAAGTATTTGGTCTTCTCATTAAACGGACTCCATTGTGAGAATCCTTTTTTAGTAGAATCTGCTCCCTGATACCATTCGAATACAGAACCATATTTGCTGGTATTTATTCCTAGGTTGGTGCTATACCATTCGTTCATTTTCTTAGTGTCTTTACATTTAAAGAAGATGCCACCAATGCCGGTTACTTTTTTCATAGTAGCTGCATCGTTATTTTGTTTTGTAATGATGGACTTAAATGCAAAACCCGAACAGAAGGAAGTTGCAATTACTAAAATAATTAAAGATGTCTTTTTCATGTTGTTTGTTTATTATTTAAAAATACAGTAAACTTACTTAGTCATATTCTATCTCTTAAAAGTAGAAATGGCTTTTCTATTATTTTATTCATTATAAATGCACTTATTAAAGTGGTAATAATACAAATTAGAAACATCATATTACTATCTTTTTCTATACTTAAGCTAGTGAAATATTCCTGGGTTAAATGTATAGTTATTTTATGAATAAGGTATATGGAGTAGGATAAGGAAGCAATAGTTGCAGTAATCCTTGAATTGAATGTATATAAAATACTAGTGGAACACATAGCACCAAGTACCATTAGACCATAACCTAAACTTACCATTGGGAAGCCAACTACTGAAGCAAGGATCGTTTCTTGATCTATAAAAATAAAGTATGCTGCAGTAAGTACTACAATACCTAACAATAAAAGAGGATTGCCATATTCTAACAATTTCATTTTATGTGTTGGATAAAATTGAAATATAACAGCAATCAATACGCCGGAAAGCAAACTATCTAGTCTACAAAATGTTGGGTAATAAATCCACTGGTACCAATAGGTCCATGAATCGTTTTGTTCTTTAAATGGAAGTACTGCTTTATGCCATAAATAAGCCCTTATTAACAAGCCCATTCCAAATAATAGTACTATTAATATATTACTCTTTTTTAAAACTTTAAAATAGACTAGCGTTGCTAATATTATCGGAAGAAATAAATAAAATTGTTCCTCAATACATATAGACCATGCATGAGAAAATGTTCCATGGGTATGAAGATTTAGCCCGAGGTTTTGGGTAAAGGTTAAGTATTTCCATAATGGTGCAAGCCCTTCTCTTTCTCTACAAAATGGAAATAGAAAGTAGATAGCTACTACAAAAAGGTACGCAGGGATTATTCTGAAAATCCTTTTAATAAAAAAACTACGGAAGGAGATTGCTTGTTGCTCAGCAATAGATGAAAATAGTTGAGAGGAGATTAGGTAACCACTTAAAACAAAGAAAAGATCTACACCCGTCCACCCAAACTGACTAATAGTATAGGTCCAATCAGGGTGTTGGAATAATCGCCCATAGTGAAAAACAAATACTAAGATTATAGCCAATGCTCTTAAATGATCTAATCCAAATAACCTTTTGACGACTTGCACATTATAAATTCCTTTCGATTGAGCCATTAAGTTCATATCTTATGTTGAAAAATGGTACGATCTTGATTTTCAACTTTACAGTATAAAAGGTTATTTGTTTTCCTATGTTTAGGATTAATTAAGTTCCATTAATTGCGTTTAGTTTCGTAGTGAACTGCAATTACACCGCACGAAAAGGTTTTAGATTCTATTAGGGTCAGTTTGGTTGTCTGGAAAATTCCTTTAAACAACGGAATGCCTTTACCCAGAATTACAGGGTTAATAAATAACCAAAATTCATCTATCAAACCTTCGCTAAGTAATGACTGTGATGCGCTTGGACTTCCGAAGATGATAATGTTTTTTCCTTCTTGTTTTTTAAATGCATTGATATTGTCGGCAAGATGGTCGCTGATTACTGTTGTATTGTCAACAATTTCTCTGTTCATGGTTCTTGATAAAACAACTTTAAATACTTTTTTATACCAGGCCGAATGTTCTATATCGTGCTTCGAAGCGTTTGGGTTATCGCCGGCAGTAGGCCAGTAGCTCTGCATCATATCGTAAGTAACTCTACCATATATTGCTGTGTCTGCTTTCTCTGTCATGGTGCCCACAAAGTCGAATATAGATTCATCTACATTTATCCAGTTCATTTCTCCCTTCAGTCCCGATATAAAACCATCGAGGGATGTGTGCATAAAGAATATCAATTTCCTCATTGTTTTTATATTATCTAAGATATCAGAGTGAAGTACATTTAGTTGTACGATTGTATGGTTATTCAGAGATTATTTTTCTAGTTCAGTTTTCAAATTAAACATACTAATATTCATTTGCTTTGCAAACAATTTTTCAAATAACAGGTTAAATATATTCTTGGGGTATTCCATATTGCCGAAGTGGCTCAACAATACCTTTGTTTTATTTTCAGATATATTTTCAATTTCTATAACCAAAGTAGCGGTGAATTTCATTGGTTTTACAAAACGCATCTCAGTTTCTACTCTTTTTCCGTCAACGATGTTCTTAATTTCCTTTTCTCCTACACCTACATTTTCGTTACCACTAAAGGCAATAATGAATCCAGTTGTTCCATCAGTTCCCTTATGTTCTACTTTCTTATTGGGGTCTTCTTTTTCATTTTTATTCCATTCATCTTGGTTTTTGAGTTGCTTTAAATAGTCAAATACTTTTTCAGCGGGTGCATTTATAATTATGCAGGCATTTACCTGATGATCTCTTCTCATAAAAAGGCCAATAAACAACAATAAGGCTATAATGACTACTAATACTAATATTGATGCGAATAAAATATTCATTATTAATTGTTTAATTATTGCTTTTAAATGCTAAAAGAACAGTAAAAATAATAGTTCTTTAATTACTTTTTAGCTTTAAAACAAGATTCTCTCCATGCTCCAAGTTGGTAATAATACCATTTATCCTAATAAAGTGCCGATAAAATTCATTGCAAACGCTCCAATTTTATAGCACTTTATGCTTATTATTTCTATGATAATATTAGGGTAACAAAGCAATCAGCTAATATCCGCTTATTCACCCGTTCATACACGGCCACTTCAGCCGGTCCGGTTTTGGCGTATGCCAAAATGTTGAGCCCACGTTAGTGAGATAGACAAGGAGCGGGTGCAGTGGTGGTAAATGAACATAGCCTGTGGGCTATGATACCTTCGGCAATAAATACAATGCTACTATGATTCCCAAATTCCAAATCGTCCCTAAAACCACTGCTGAATCCAAAGGATTCAAAAGTTTATAGCAACTTATTCCCAACGCGAAGTACGACCCCGAATGAGGTCGCACTCAAAACGTTTAAATAATTTATTACTGCTATTTGCTTTTTTACTTTATTTATGCCGCTGAATTAATTAGAATTATGTTTAAGAACAAGAAACCTGCTATTGGCTTTATATTTATTACACTTCTACTGGACGTAATAGGATTTGGTATTATTATACCTGTAATGCCTAAACTGATTACGCAATTGATACATGGTAACCTTAGTGAGGCATCGGTGTATGGTGGATGGCTATTGTTTAGCTTTTCGCTGATGCAGTTTCTATTTTCTCCAGTACTGGGCAATCTGAGCGATAAGTTTGGCAGAAGACCTATCTTACTCTGCTCCTTATTCGGCTTTGGAATAGACTACCTGATACTTGCTTTTGCGCCCAATATTATGTGGTTATTTATAGGTAGAATATTTGCGGGTATACTAGGAGCAAGCTTTACTACCGCTGCAGCCTACATTGCTGATGTGAGTACGCCGGAGAAAAAGGCACAGAACTTTGGTATGATTGGTGCTGCATTTGGACTGGGCTTTATAATAGGCCCGGTAATTGGTGGAGTAATGGGACAGTTTGGTCCACGAGTACCTTTTATTGCTGCGGCAATAGTATCGTTCATCAATTGGCTATACGGTTACTTTATTCTACCGGAATCTTTGAGTAAAGAGAACAGACGTCCTTTTGATATTAAACGTGCTAATCCTTTGGGTGCCCTCAAACAAATTAAGAAATATCCTTTAGTAGGTGGATTACTCGGATCCATGTTTTTTATATATGTAGCATCGCATGCAGTACAAAGCAACTGGTCGTTTTTCTGTATGGAAGTATTCCACTGGAATGCAGCTATGGTAGGCTATTCGCTGGGATTTGTAGGCTTGCTAGTGGCATTGGTGCAAGGAGGACTGATAAGATATATAAACCCTAAAATTGGGCTTAAGAAGTCGGTGTTTGTAGGGTTCTCTTTATATATAACAGGGTTTGTACTGTTCGCATTCTGTAAGGAAGGATGGCTAATGTTTGTATACCTAGTTCCTTACTGTCTGGGTGGTATAGCAGGGCCTGCATTGCAAGGAATTATATCGAACCATGTGAGTGATAATGAACAAGGGGAAATACAAGGCATTCAAACTAGCCTGATGAGCTTTACCTCCATCATTGGACCTCCATTGATGACTAACCTGTTTGCCTTTTTTACGAGTAAAGATAGTTTCGTCTATTTTCCAGGTGTGTCGTTTTTAGTAGCTGCGTTTCTTACGTTGGTCAGTTTAATATTTACTTACAAGACGCTGACGAAATTTGATCACCATTAATTCAGTTCCCGTTATTCTTGACGAATACAAGTACATTGAACTTTATAGGTAGTCTACTAAGGAGTTGCAAAGCTTATTAAAAAACAGAAACAGGTACGAATAATGTAGGATAACAGCAAAAGCTGTTGAATATTTATATTGAATCACTGAGTAAGCGTGACATATAGTGAATATATTCAAATTGCTTAAAATTGTTTTTTGTTGGTTGGCAATAGTTAATTCTTCATTTTCATCTTTATCCAATTGATAAAATAGGTATATATTTGATAAGATTCATTTTGTATTGATCATACTAGATTATACACAAATACAAAATGTGTTTATTTTAAAGCTTAAGATTAGTTTCTTTTTACTTTTTTTTACTTTTTACTTTGACCAGTAATCTACATAATTGATCTTGCAGATGGTGAAATATTCATTTCTTCGAATTGGCCTTCTAAGTATTTATAATAAGCGGTTATGGCAATCATTCCAGCATTGTCGGTACAATATTCGAAAGGAGGTATGAAAGTCTTCCAACCTTTCTTTTGTCCTGTTTCAGTGAGTGCATTTCTTAACCCTTTATTGGCACTTACACCACCTGCAAGACAAATTTGTTTTATACCGGTTTGTTTCACTGCTTTATCCAGCTTCTTTAGTAGAATCTGAATGATGGTATACTGAATAGATGCGCATAAATCATTCATATTTTCTGCAATAAATTCAGGTGTTTGTTTCTGAAGAAAATATAGAACTGAAGTCTTTAGTCCACTAAAAGAAAAATCGAGACCAGTAATCTGTGGTTGAGCGAAAGTGAATGCTAAAGGATTACCATTTACTGCATGTCTATCTATTAAAGGTCCTCCGGGATAAGGGAGTCCTAACATTTTAGCGGATTTATCAAAAGCCTCTCCTGCAGCATCATCTATTGTTTGTCCGATAATTTCAAGATTTAAAGGAGCATGGGCCTGCACTATTTGTGTGTGTCCGCCACTAACCGTTAAACATAAGAATGGGAAAGAGGGTATGTTCTCTCCTATCAGATTTGCCAATACATGTGCCTGCATATGGTGCACAGCAATGAGGGGTTTATTTATAGCAAGTGCAATTGATTTGGCATATTGAGCACCTACCAATAAACTACCTATTAAACCGGGAGCCTGCGTGAAAGCTACAGCATCCAATTCTTTTAAATCAACCTTAGCAATCGCTAATGCATCCTGAACAACAGGAACAATATTTTGCATATGTGCTCTACTTGCCAGTTCAGGAACTACTCCACCATATTTTTCATGAACTGCTTGTGTAGCAATTATATTGGATAATATTTTACCATCTCTACAAATAGATGCAGAGGTTTCGTCGCAAGAAGATTCTATTGCTAATAATGTAATGCTCATTGTATGTTTTATTACTATTCGTGAGTTTCTTTAAAATGAATTATGAGTTATTTTAATAGTCACTAACTCACTATTTACGTAACTTAAGGAGTATTTTCACGAATGAACTTTGTTATCCTAAGAGTTCTCTTTCAATTTCTTCCATTTGTACAATATCCCAGGCCTCGCTTTCTGTAGGCGTAATAGAATATTCTAATGATTCTACCAGATTTATTATTTGTTTTTTGATACTTTCCTTAATGCAGCAAAGCACAAAAGATGCCTGAGCATTGAAAAATAACTGTTGAAGTTCAGCCAGACGTTCAATCGCTTCGTCATCTATTTCTTCTACTATAGTAAAATCGAGAATAACATTTTTTACCGTTTCAGTCAGTTTTTGTTCACAAAACTCTGTTAGAGAGACTGACATTGTGTCAATAAATTGTATTTCTTCAATTCTTATTACACAAAATTTTTCTTTGGTATCAACTTTGAAGTTCATTGCTTATGTTTGAGACGTTTTAGTAATAACTTTTGTCAAATATATTTGTTCATACATTGAAAATTAATTTTTATGGATAATAATTTTTCTACACAGGTGAAAGAGGTGATCTCTTTTAGTCGGGAAGAAGCTATCAGGCTTGGCAACGACTTCATAGGCACAGAACACCTGTTACTTGGTTTAATAAGAGATGGCGAGAATGTTGCATTAAAGGTTTTACTAAATCTTCAGGTAGATTTGGGAGAGCTAAGAAAAGAAATAGAACTTGCTATCAGGGATAAAAGCGGTAAAGCAGTGGTAAACTTGAATAGTTTACCATTGACCAAGCAGGCTGAAAAAGTAATAAGAGTTACTGTTCTGGAAGCTAAATCATTAAAGAGTCCTGTTGTAGAAACTGAACATCTTTTATTGAGTATTTTGAAGAATAAAGACAATATTGCTACACAGATACTGAATCAGTTTGATATTGATTACGACAGTTTCCGTAATGAACTTGGAGTGGCTAGCAATAATGCTTCTCAAATGCCCAAGAGTGACTTTTCTGATGAAAATGATGACGAATTTGATGATGAAAAACAACGTTCGGGATTTCAGCAAAAAGCGGGTAGTAAACCTGGCGTAGGCAATATAAAGAGTAAGACTCCAGTTTTGGATAATTTTGGTAGAGATATCACCAAGATTGCTGAACAAGGTAACCTAGATCCAATTGTAGGAAGGGAAGAAGAGATTGAAAGAGTTTCTCAGATACTTTCCAGAAGGAAAAAGAATAATCCTATCTTAATTGGTGAGCCTGGTGTGGGTAAAACCGCCATTGTAGAAGGACTTGCATTAAGAATCATTCAAAGAAATGTGAGTCGTGTATTGTTCGATAAAAGAGTTATCTCTCTTGATCTTGCAGCATTAGTTGCCGGTACAAAATACCGCGGACAATTCGAAGAAAGAATGAAAGCTATCATGAGTGAGTTGGAGAAGAACAGAGATGTGATACTTTTCATAGATGAAATACATACAATTGTTGGAGCAGGTGGTGCTAGTGGTTCTCTGGATGCATCGAACATATTTAAACCAGCTTTAGCGAGAGGTGAACTGCAATGCATTGGAGCATCAACGCTGGATGAATATCGTCAATTCATTGAAAAAGATGGAGCCCTTGACCGTCGTTTCCAAAAAGTATTGATAGAACCACCAAGTGTAGATGAAACAATTCAGATACTTACTAATATTAAAAGTAAGTATGAAGATTTTCATAGTGTAGTTTATGATGAGCAAGCTATTGAGGCCTGTGTAAAACTAAGCGACCGCTATATGACGGACAGACTACTTCCAGATAAGGCGATTGATGTATTGGATGAAGTAGGTGCAAGAGTGCATTTAAAAAACATTAATGTACCTGAAGACATTCTTACGCTGGAGAAGAAAATAGAAGAGATTAAACAGGAAAAGAATAAAGTTGTAAAGAGCCAACGTTTTGAAGAAGCTGCATCTTTAAGAGATACAGAAAAACGTCTTGGCGAAGAACTGGAAAAAGCAAAGAATACCTGGGAGGAAGATAGCAAGTATAAACGCTACCCTATTTCTGAAGAACATATTGCTGAGGTAATTAGTATGATGACAGGTATTCCTGTGAAAAGAATGGTGGAAGCTGAAACCGTGAAGTTGAGAAGAATGGCTGAAGACATGCAAGAAATGGTAATAGGTCAGAAAGAGGCTATTTCTAAAGTGGTAAAAGCTATCCAGAGAAACAGAGTTGGGTTAAAAGATCCAAAGAAACCTATAGGAACATTTATTTTCCTTGGCCCTACTGGTGTGGGTAAAACAGAGTTAGCACGTTCTCTTGCAAAATATTTATTCGATTCAGAAGATGCATTGATCCGCATTGATATGAGTGAGTACATGGAGAAGTTTACTGTTACCCGTTTAGTAGGTGCACCTCCAGGATATGTAGGATATGAAGAAGGTGGTCAGCTTACCGAAAAAGTAAGACGTAAACCTTACAGTGTAATACTATTGGATGAGATAGAAAAAGCACACCCAGATATTTACAATATCTTATTGCAGGTGTTGGATGATGGTCAGCTTACTGATGGATTAGGCAGAAAAATCAATTTCAAGAACACCTTGATTATTATGACCTCGAACATTGGGGTAAGACAATTGAAAGAGTTTGGAGATGGTGTTGGATTTGCAACCGCAGCAAGAATGCAGAATGCAGATGAGAACAATAAAGCAGTAATAGAAAAAGCATTGAAGAGAACTTTCTCTCCCGAGTTTCTAAACCGTATTGACGATGTAATTATCTTCAATTCTCTTACCAAAGATGACATCTTCCTCATTATTGATATATTAATGAAGGGAGTAATGAAGAGATTGAACACCTTAGGTTTCAACCTTGAATTATCCAAGGAAGCTAAGGACTTTATTGCTGATAAAGGATACGATGTTCAGTTTGGCGCAAGACCATTGCATCGTTCGATACAAAAGCACCTGGAAGATCCTTTAGCAGAAGAGATACTTGGCTTGAATATTAAACAAGGTGATACTTTAATTGCCACACTAGATAAAGAAGAAGGAAAGCTGAAGTTCGAAATAAAACATCAGTCAGAAGAGGAAGAAGCTACTAAGTAATAAAAAACAACTTAAAAACAGCTACAGAATTGGTTCTGTAGCTGTTTTTATTATATGAGTAAACCTTAATTATACATCTTAAATCTTGAGGTTTGTGATTAAAAATACTTTTTAATTCAGTTATATGAAGAAAAACATTGCTTTGGTTACAGGAGGATATAGTGGTGAAGCTGTGATCAGTTATAAAAGCGCCGAAACTGTCTCTGCGAATATTGA